>JQIA01001374.1_pt1 | contig 13047 bp, 12 predicted proteins | sample 811431 | NCBI WGS metagenome assembly JQIA01 (sample SAMN02998118, study PRJNA258478) | marine sediment metagenome | biome: marine; feature: seafloor; material: sediment; isolation source: oil-polluted sediment collected from 3 locations (0.5 km, 0.7 km and 0.9 km)... | place: USA: Gulf of Mexico ... | reverse complement strand
GTAAGCTCGATATAGGTATTACATAGCTTATTAGCGTAAGCGACTTCCCCTCTTTTTTCTAAATCCATGATAAGGAAAGCAAGGTCACTTATAACATCTACCCAGCGCAGTGAAGGGTTGAATTCAATACAATCAAAAATAACTAAGTCATTATTGAATAGAGTGATATTGCCAAGGTGAAGGTCTCCATGGCATTCACGGATAAAACCCTGTGCTTTTCGCTTTTCAATAAGGGGGCGTAATCGTTGGAAGCTTGAAAGTGCCCATTCTTTAATTGAATGTAAGGTATTAATATACTCAAGACCAAGAGTATTGAGCTGGGACTCTATCTGGTGGAAATTCTCTTCAACGGGGGCAAGTATAGAATCGGGCGTTCCGAAAGCACTATTAACAGGTGATATTTTAACCTCTTGATGGAAGTTGGATAACATGATCGATAGTTCGTTAATATGCCTTGAAGTAAGTGCTCGCTTTTCTTGTAGAGTACTAAAAATACCATCCTGCGGGAATTGAGTCATTTTTAAGGCATATTCAAAAGGGTGTACACTTCCCTTATTGGCAGCACTACCTATCACTGGGTTTGTTATGGCGCCAGAAATTGAAACAACATCAAGGTAAAGAGAGGGGGCTAGTCGACGGTTGAGGTGTAGTTCCTGCTCGCAAAAATGTTTACGCTTTTCCAATGAAGAAAAATCAAGAAATCCAAAGTTAACGGGCTTCTTGATTTTATAAGCATAAGGACCGGTTAGAAGAACCCAGGATATATGTGTTTCGAGTACCTTAAACGCTTCCGTAGGGTGGTCGTATAGCGTAGGATTCTGCAATGCTTTAATTAGCTCATTGCTCACAAGATACTCCTTTCATTTTTTGCGATGCATTTTTATCAACTTATTTTTATAAACTACAGAAACACTACACTAAATTACAGCGTTAAGGGAATAGGTATTTAGCCGCATCATGACTCAGCGATCACCTTCAAAATCAAAGCCAAAATCTAAACATCAGACAAAAAAAACAGTGCGTTCATTTGGTATTAAGCTTTCTCTAATCGTGAAAATTGCCATTGTTATGCTGGTTATTATGGCCAGTTGGGTTATTTATCTAGATGCCGTAGTAAGAGCCAAATTTGAAGGGAAACGCTGGGAAATACCTGCCCGCGTTTATGCTCGCCCCCTTGAAATATATAATGGTTTAGCTCTGAATGCTGACAACCTTAAAATAGAGCTGGCGACACTTGGTTATAAAAAAACGCTTAAAGCAGAATCTCCTGGTACCTATGCTCATCACGATAATCGCTTTGTAGTCTATTCCCGTGGTTTTTCCTTCCCTGACGGCAAAGAGCATGCAAGGCGAGTGGCATTTTCGATTAATGGCGATGTTGTGCAACGTTTTTATGTCGCCAAAGGAGAGCGAGGTGAAATACTTAGGCTTGAGCCTTTACAGATAGGCGGGATTTACCCGGCCCACAAAGAAGACCGCCTGCTTGTTAGCCTGAATCAACTTCCTGACGGGCTTGTTGATCTATTACTATTGACAGAAGACAGAAGCTTTTATGAGCATATGGGGGTAGCTCCCTTATCAATTATTCGTGCCCTGCTTGCAAACATGCAAGCAGGGCGAGTGGTTCAGGGAGGGAGTACATTAACTCAGCAATTAGTAAAAAACTTTTACCTGAGCCGTGACAAAACTATTATTAGAAAAGCAACAGAAGCGGTAATGGCACTGTTGCTTGAATTTCATTATGAAAAAGATGACATTCTCGAAGCGTACATCAATGAAGTTTATTTAGGGCAGGCGGGGGCGCGAGCGATTCATGGCTACGGTATGGCGAGTCAATTTTATTTTGGTCAGCCTTTATCTGATTTAAGCATCGATCAGAGTGCACTGTTGGTCGCCTTAGTTAAAGGGCCTGCTTATTATGATCCTCGCAGGCATCCTGATCGCGCTTTGGATCGCCGGAATTTAGTATTAACATTACTGGAGGAGGGGCACGCGATCAGTGGAAACCAAGCTGATTTTGCGAGGGCGCGGCCATTAGGGGTGATTGATAAACCGTCATATAGTACCAATAGGTATCCTGCCTTCATTGATTTGGTAAAAAGGCAGTTAGCCAGAGATTATCAGCAAGAAGACTTGCAGAGCGAAGGCCTTAAAATATACACCACCTTAGACCCCCAGCTTCAGGAGCGTGCCGAAAAGGCGCTTAAATCTACATTAATATCGTTTGGGAAAAATAAAGGTAAGTCACCTTTACAGGGGGCACTGGTTGTTACCGGTAGTGAAAGTGGAGAAGTGCTTGCTTTGGTGGGGGGGGCAGAGCCTAAGTTTGCTGGTTTTAACCGAGCGCTGGATGCGGTTCGGCCAATAGGTTCCATTGTAAAGCCTGCTATATATTTGGCTGCTTTGGCTCAGCCAGAGAAGTATACATTGGTATCTAAATTAAGAGATGAATCATTTGCTTTAGAGTTTCAAAATGGTGAACGTTGGGAGCCTCGTAATTTTGATAAAAAGAACCATGGCCTTGTACCACTCTATAGAGCATTAAGTAAGTCTTACAATCTTTCAACCGCTCGCTTAGGTCTGGATGTAGGTATAGATGAGGTTTCCGCAACATTGAGGCAGCTGGGTGTTGTAAGAGATCTGAGTATTTACCCCTCTCTATTTTTAGGTGCTACATCATTACCCCCAATTGAGGTGGCGCAGATGTATCAGACAATAGCTGCTTCAGGTTTTAATACGCCCGTAAGATCTATTCGTAATGTGACCATGTCTGACGGTACTGAATTAACGCGATATAACTATGAAGTGGAGCAGGTGGTTGATTCTAAATCAATACATCTACTCCAGTATGGTTTGATTGGTGTGGCTAAAGAAGGCACTGCCCGCTCAGTCTCTAACTATGTAAACCCAAAGCTAACCGTGGCGGGAAAGACCGGAACAACCAATGGTTCAAGAGATAGCTGGTTTGTAGGGTTTTCTGGTGATTACCTCGGGGTAGTTTGGTTAGGTTATGATAACAATCGCTCAACGGGGTTAACGGGCAGCTCAGGTGCGCTAAAGGTGTGGGGTAATTTAATGAAACGTATACCTCAGCGATCCTTTGACCCCATTACACCTTCAGGTATCGAATATTTATGGATTGATGAAGAGAGTGCCCGAATAACAGAGGCTGGTTGTAAGGGCGCAAGGCTGGTGCCATTTATAGAAGGCAGTGAACCATCAGACAGTCAGTCCTGTAGTGGAGGTTTTTCTCAGGTGAAACACTGGTTTAATTCTTTATTTAAATAAAAACGATCATTCGCTTCAGGGAGAAGTCAGTTGCATAAGCAAACAGGGAAAATTTTATTAATATTGGCTATTATCGGAATCGGTTTATCTGGTTGTAGTGTACAACCTACTCATGTTGTTGTACCAGCGAACACGGCATCAACTCAATACAGTACCACGTCAAAAGGCGCTGTTCAGAAAGAGCAATCTTACAAACCATCAGCACGAAACAATACGGCTTATCCATCGTCGGCAGCAAGACAATTGATTGAAAAAGCGGAAGGACAATTAAGTGCCGGTGATGGTTATTCCGCATTGCGTAGTCTGGAACGAGCTCAGCATATTTCACCTAGAGCGCCTGAAGTTTACTTAGGAATGGCAGAGGTACGACTTCACCAAGGTCAAGCAGACCAAGCAAAACAACTGGCTAAGAAGGCCTTGTCTTTGGTGGGAAATGATGACGATCTTAGGTCTAGAGCGGAGTCTTTTTTAATCGGTTTATAATGTAGAGGGCAAAAATGGCTGGATCATAAGACCCAGCCTAAAGGCCTCTGATTAAAGTCCTGCGCTCTTTAGGCGGTTAGCCTGTTGACGATAAAGTGATGCAGGGTTTGGAGAGAACAAACCTCTTAAACCAAACATATGGTTCATTGCATCAACATGGTTCATGCTGTAATTATCTCTGATGACTTTGCCTAAGTGGCTGCTGCAACGGCCAACCAATCCATCATTATCTTCACTATAAAAAGATGATGAGATTGCAAAGAAATAATCAAGAGGATCTAACATATTTGTGAAGGCTGAAGTTCCGCCCCATGAATAGTATTTAACGCCGTTAACGCTAGAAGCTCCTTCACCACAGCTAACACTTGGGACGCCTTGAGGGTGGTCCAGATTAAAAGCTGCGGACTTCTGGCTTGTGTAATCATCAAGCATTGCCATCGCATCTTGAGGGAAATTGCCACCAGAGTTACCACTGGCGAACTCAACCGCAACGCCAAAGGCGTTGACTAACCCAGCTAAAGTGTTTCTAACAGCCGTAGTGGCAGAGCCCCCATCCTCTAATGTGTCCGAGGCAACGTCAACCCAGTTCGCCAGTTCAACGCCATTATGAGGGCCGTGAACTGATGTCACTGAAGCAACCAGGTCAGGTCTGATTGAAGCAACAAAGCGAGCCGTAGTTGCACCACCACTATGACCGATGATATTGAATTTTTGATACCCTTTGGCGGCCTTTAGTTCTTCCAATCGTTTTTCTAATTGAAAACCACGAACTTCTGTACCGTTAAATGCTGAAAGGTTGACCAGAATAACATTGGCGCCGTCCTCTCTTAATTTTTTAGGGATACCGTAAAAATACTCAATACCTAAAATGTCATCAAAGGCCATGAAGCCTCCGACCATAACAATAGGGTATTGTGTTTTTGTATAAGTGGATGGCTGAAACAACCAGCTAAACCAGCCTGCTTGTGTTTGCCCCACAAAGAGCATTGATATTGCTAATGCGAGAAGTGTAGATTTGATTTTCATATTTTTCATGTGGTTCTTCCTTTAGATCCTTTTTGTTTTTATCCTTAGTGGAAGTCTTTATGCGTGCAAAAATGAAACCTATTTTCGAGAGCAATTACTCTAAAATGGTATAAATGTACCATTTTAGTTTCTGCTTTGTGACCTGTGTCTCAAGGCAATGATAAAGGAACATGATAGTTTGGTGTTTGGGAGGTATTTATAAGAGATAAGAATAAGAGGGAGATGAATTAAGTGGTACCTTTGTGCTACAAGTCGTTACTTTCCGTAACTCAATGGTAACAAAGCAAGGTCTGAGCCTTGCTTTATTCTGGAAAAATGAAAGCTACAATGTAGAAAAAACTTTCTCAGCGGCATCAAGCGTTGCCTGAATTTCTTTGTGGCCATGTGCAGCGGAAACAAAACCTGCCTCAAAGGCCGATGGGGCTAAATAAACACCCTGTTCAAGCATGCCGTGGTAGAACTTTTTGAAACGCTCAGTGTCACACTCCATAACCTGCTGGAACTGAGTAACCTGTTCTTCTTTAGTGAAAAACAGACCAAACATACCGCCAACATGATTTATGGAAAATGGAATATCAGCAGCTTTAGCTCTTTCGAGTAGCCCCTCTGTTAATTGGCGCGTGTGTTCTGCAAGCCCTTCGAAAAAACCTGGTTTTGAGATTTCTTCTAGCATGGTAATACCTGCACGCATGGCCAGCGGGTTGCCAGAAAGTGTTCCCGCTTGATAAACCGGTCCGGTTGGAGCGATGAACTCCATAATTTCACGTTTACCACCAAAGGCACCAACAGGCATTCCGCCGCCTATTACTTTTCCTAGTGTTGTGAGGTCAGGCTTAATGTTATAAACAGACTGAGCGCCAGCAAGTGCGGTTCTGAACCCCGTCATGACTTCATCAAAAATAAGAACAGAGCCATACTGATCGCAAATTGAGCGCAAGCCCTCAAGAAAGCCTGATACAGGTGGAATACAGTTCATATTACCTGCAACGGGCTCAACAATTATGGCCGCAACCTGATCGCCAATTTCAGCGAAAGCTTTCTTAACACTCTCAATATCATTGTAAGTAAGCGTAATGGTGTGTTCTGCAACCGATGCAGGAACACCTGGCGAATTGGGAACCCCCAAGGTTAATGCGCCTGAGCCTGCTTTTACTAGTAAAGAGTCTGAATGTCCGTGATAACAACCTTCAAACTTAACGATTTTATCTCGACTGGTGTAGCCTCTAGCCAAGCGGATTGCGCTCATTGTCGCTTCTGTACCAGAGTTCACCATTCTAATCATTTCAATCGAAGGCATTATGTCGCAGACCTTCTGCGCCATTAACGTTTCTATCGAAGTCGGTGCGCCAAAGCCCAAGCCCGCTTTTAATTGTTCTTCAACACTTTGAATTACTCGAGGGTGGGCATGGCCTAGAATCATCGGGCCCCAAGAACCTACGTAATCGATATATCGCTTGTCATCTTCATCAGTAATGTAAGCGCCTTCACCTTTTTTGAAAAAGACAGGCGTGCCGCCTACCCCTTTAAATGCCCTGACTGGCGAGTTTACGCCGCCTGGAATGATCTTTTGAGCCGCCTGAAACAAATCATCTGATTGTGACATGGTTAATTCCTATCAATTTTTAGAGTGTCAATTTTTAAAAAGTCTACTGAAGGCCATGGCCTTTTCGGCAATATCATCTGCCGCAAATAGTGCATGAATAACGGCTATCATATCAGCTCCGTGGGCTAAAACAGATTGCCCGTTGTCAAGATTAATGCCACCAATGGCAACTTTGGGGAGCGCAATAGTGTGGGTGGCCTGCTCTAGCGTATTTAGTTCTGCCTGGTGAGCATGCTGCTTGCTATGAGAGTTAAAAAAACGACCAAAAGCAACATAGCTTGCGCCGTCTTGTTCCGCTTTTTTTGCGAAGTTAATAGAGTTGTGGCATGTGGCGCCAATAATTGCAGTATTGCCCAGTTGTTGACGTGCGTCGAGAACGGCATGGTCACTTTGACCAAGGTGAACACCGTTGGCTTTTACTCGTTTACAAATGTCTATTCTGTCATTAATGATGAGCGTGCGCTGAAAGGCCTTACAGCAACTAACCAGGTTTTCAGCGTTTCTGATAAGCTCAACCTCGGAGGCAGTTTTGTCTCTGTATTGTATTATTGATGCACCACCTAGTAAGGCTTGTTCAACGGCTTTAATTAGTTTTGTGCCCGGTAGTAGTGCTGGGTCAGTTATGGCGTAAAGACCGTGAAGGGGGGATACTTTCATACGGGTGAGCTACTTCGTTGAGGGATTTGTTGGCCGGAGTGCAACTTGTATGCTCGTTCCAGTGATGTTGAAACAAAATTCTGAGCCTTTTCAATCGCTTGGATCATTCCAAAACCTTTGGCCATAAAGCCTGCAATGGCTGATGATAGCGTGCAGCCTGTTCCTCGAAATTCACCTTCGAGAGCATTAATTTTCCAGGATCGCTGCTCCCCTGAGTCCGTAATTAATTGATTTTCAAGCTTGCCTTCAACTGTATTTTTAGTGTGCCCACCGGTAATCAATACCGAGACACCTAAGTTTATAAGTTGTTCTATGGCTGTGCGGTAATTGTCGTTACCTGATAAAGCGTTAAGTTCGGGTTCATTGGGGGTTATTAGAGTGCAGTATGGAATAACTTTGTTGAGCAAAACGTTTTGTAGCTCATTATCACCCAAGGCCCCTCCATCACTCGCTTTTATCACAGGGTCGAGAATAATAGGTAATTCTTTATTAGCCTTTTTTAGCTTCTTAATCCACTGTCCAATAAGTGCTGCATTTTTAGCACTCCCTAAAGCCCCTAGTTTAATAGCTGAAAAACTGAATTCATTGTTCAAAGCCGTCATTTGTTGGTCAATAATAACAGGCGCTACAGGGTGTATTTGATACAGGCAAGAAGAATCCTGAACTGTCAGTGTTGATATGATAGGCGTGCAATGACAGCCTAAGCTTGAAAGCGTTTGAATATCTGCTTGTATACCTGCTCCACCACTTGGGTCTAAGCCTGCAATGGCGAGTACTACTGTAGGGTCTTGAGTCATAATATGCTTCACTTAAAAAGGTTTTACGACAACAAGAATGATAACTGCAATCAAGATAAGTACAGGGAACTCATTAAACCAGCGATAAAATACGTGGCTGCGGGTATTTTTATCATCACGAAATTGTTTTAACAGGTGGCCAGAATAAAAGTGATAGGCAACAAGTAGGGCAACAAGTAGTAGCTTTGCGTGTAACCAGCCGCCAGAAAAGTAACCCTCTACATTATAACTCATTAACCAAAACCCAAAAATTAAAGTAGCAATCATAGAGGGGGTCGATATGCCCTTATAAAGCTTTCTTTCCATTATTTTAAAACGCTCAAGGCTAATTTTATCTTCACTGGATGCGTGATAAACAAACAACCTGGGTAGATAGAATAAAGCGGCAAACCAGCAGACGACGGATACAATATGAAAAGCCTTAACCCACAACAATGTTGAATCTCCTATTTATTAACCTAAACATAGACATTGTATCTACAAATGCAGGGAGTTTCCCTTATAAATTGAATACATTATTTATCGTTTTTTGTACTGGTAATGCCCCTCAACATCACCTCGGGTAATAATACCTAGGATCGTTTTAATCATAGGGGCTGATGTTCTTTCTACATAAAGCGCTTCTACCGATGATTCGTTGAACTTGTCCATAGCTTCTTGCAAGGTGGCCTGATAATAGATGGGCGCAATATCTTTACGCTGAGCAGGAATGTCTAATAAATCAATCATAACTTTCTCTGCAGCGGGTTCGGCCTCAGTAATTTGAAATTGCTGTTTGTTCTCTTCCATAAATCTCGCAAGGTCGCCTATGGGGAGTGCGGAGGAAGGTTTGTTGTTATTATCAATAATGATCCATTTAGGCTCAAGACGTAATATCTCTTTTGTTTTTTCTATGGTCAGCAGTCTATTGGAACGATATAGATTACGCTCCATAATAGCACCTACACTTACTCTGCGCAGGGCTTGGGTGACAGGGCTGTTATGGTAATCTAAGCCTTGTTCTTTAAGCACTGTGAGAAAAATTGAACGCTGTCCAAAGACTTCGCTAGCCACCATGCTTGATACCGTAATAATTAACATGCCAGGCAGAATAATATTGGGGTTATGTGTTAATTCCAGTAGTGCCATGAGTGCTGCAAGTGGCGCTTGTAATGCTGCGCCCATCATTGCGCCCATTCCTAACATGGCGTAAAATCCGCTAGACGATGTACTTTCAGGCATTATGAGCTCAGCAATCAAGCCCAATGCGCCACCTGCTGTAGCGCCAATAAATAGCGTTGGCCCCACCAATCCGCTGGGCATTCCCAAGCCAACCGCTGCTGCCGTAACCAATAATTTTACTATGGCAATAGCACACAAAAGTGTTAGAGAAATTTCTCCCAGCATTGTCTGGTTTACGGTGTCATAACCTAATCCCATAATTTGAGGAAATGCCAGTGCTGCAACAGCTGTGAGTGCGCCGCCGGCCAAAAGGCGAAGGAAAATAGGCTTAGAGCTAAAGCGCATAAAATATTGAAGAACATAAACAAAGGCCGCGGAAGCCATACCCAAAATAACTCCCATGAAAACCACGTAGGGTATTTCAAGTAATGAAGTCATATTATGCTGGGGTACGATGAATGCGTAGGCGTTACCATAAACTGATTGCGAAATAATAGCGGCCGAAACAGAGGCAAGAATAACCGGTGTGAAACCTGCAATGGTGTATTCCATCATTACTACTTCCATGGCAAAAATAACACCTGCTATAGGGGTGTTAAACGAGGCAGAAATAGCTGCAGCGGTACCGCACCCCACTAAGGTTCGAATGCTATTGTTGGGCAGTTGCATCTTTTGCCCAAGAAGGCTAGCACAGGCTGCGCCAAGGTGTACTGCCGGGCCCTCTCTTCCTGCTGACTGCCCTGTACCTATAGTTATTACGCCTGCAAAAAACTGAGTTAGACCACTTTTGAACGTAATATACCCTTGATGATAACCTAGTCGCTCTATTACATAAGCAACGCCTGTTTTTCGTTGACTAATTTGTAGTCGGTGCCACACTGTTCCAATGATGATGGCGCCAGCAAGTGGCAATACGCTGCGCACAGCCCAATGAAGCCCTTCAAAATTTTCAGCATTATTTTCAGGTAAAAAATAAGCAAGAGGCCATTCAATAGCGAATCGAAAAAGAATAATAACGCCCGCAGTGAGCGCGCCAGACAGTAATCCAAGAAATGCTAACTGAGGAAGTGCATCAACGCCAGCCAGTTGTCGGCGAAATAGTTTGACATAAAGCTCTTCTAAACGTTTAAAGTACATGACTGCCTAATAAGTTCCTAGAATATACTATATTATCCTTTGAGCGGGTCGTAAAAGGGACTGTTGCTATCGTAACATGATAAAATGCCTGCCAAAGTTTGAATTGTTGAAATGGGCTGAAAAATTAACGCTCTGGAGGAGTGAGTACAGTGATTAAGGTCGGAATAGTGGGTGGTACAGGGTACACGGGTGTTGAGTTGCTACGTTTGTTGGTAATGCATCCTGATGTTGATTTGCAGGTCATAACTTCTCGCTCGGAGGCGGGTGGTTTGGTATCTGATATTTACCCCAATTTACGAGGACACTTAGATATACGTTTCACTGAGCCCGATGTTGAGCTTTTAGCACAATGTGATTTGGTTTTCTTTGCGACGCCAAATGGTGTGGCAATGAAACAAGTACCTGAACTTTTGGCAAAAGGTACTAAGGTTATAGATTTGGCAGCAGATTTTCGTATACGAGATGTTAAGGTATGGGAAAAATGGTACGGGCAGACTCACGCTTGCCCTGAGTTACTTAGTGAGGCGGTTTATGGTCTACCTGAAATCAACAGAGAAAGGGTGAAAAATTGCCAGTTATTGGCGAATCCTGGGTGTTACCCTACCGCTGTACAGCTCGGCTTTTTACCTCTGCTAGAAAATAACTTAGTAGAAACCAAGCACCTTATTGCCGATGCAAAATCTGGCATTAGTGGCGCAGGCAGGCAGGCTAATGTAGGTTCTTTATTTAGCGAGACGTCGGGCAGCTTTAAAGCGTATGCAGCATCGGGGCATCGACACCTTCCAGAAATAAAGCAAGGCTTAAATAGCATGCAAAGTAGCCCTGTAGGTTTTACTTTCGTGCCCCACTTGCTTCCCATGATCAGAGGTATTGAAGCTACTCTCTATGCAACGTTAAGGGCAGATATTTCTAGTGACATGACGCTTGAAAAAATTCAGGAACTTTATGAAGAGCGCTACAAAGGTGAGCCTTTTGTTGATGTTATGCCTTTAGGTTCACATCCTGAAACAAGAAGTGTTAAAGGTTCCAATATGTGCCGTATCGCACTTCACCAGCAAGAAGATAGCGATACGATTATTGTTTTATCCGTTATTGATAACCTGGTAAAAGGTGCTGCAGGGCAAGCTGTTCATAATATGAATTTGATGTTTGGGCTTAAAGAAACAGCAGGCATTGAGCAGATCGCATTAATGCCATAATCATACACTGTGATTAATTTAATAATGGAATAAATATGTCCTTAAGATCGAGGGAAAAATTAGTTATAGTGCCCTATCAGCCTGGGAAACGAGCTCGCCAGTCGCTATTTTTTGTTGTTTCTTCTATAGCTATTGCTGTCGTTGGTTTTTTTGCAGGCGAGTCGCGTTTGTCGTATCAATATGACTCAGTAGCAGAAGAGAGAGGCAACCTTTTACTTGAGTTGCGGCGTGTTAAAAAAAATGAAACAAGCTTTAGGCAAAGTGTGGCTAATCTTGAGCGAGGTAGGGCGATAGATAGTCAGGCGCAACAGGACGTTCAAGCTACCATCAGAGGGTTGGAGCAGGAAGTAAGCCTGTTAAAGGGGGATGTTACTTTCTATAAAAACATTCTAGCGCCTGCGGACAATACCAAAGGGCTGCAAATTCAAAAAATGGAAATATCAGCCACATCTGATAGTAACCGCTATGCTTATAAAATAGTGTTAACGCAAGTGGCAAACAATAAGCGCTATGTTAACGGTGTGGTAGCCGTTAACTTTATTGGTTCTATTGACGGGAAAAAAGAAATTCTTCCATTAAGAGATATATCAGAAGTTAAAGAGTTGGGAGTTAAATTTAAATTTAGATATTTTCAAGATATTGCAGGTGAGTTAACAATACCTAAGAACTTTACACCTGAAAAAATACAAGTCGTAGCTCAGGCCAGTGGTAAGAAAAGTACGCGTGTGGAGCATACATTCGATTGGAAGAAATAAGGAGGCTGCAAATAATGTGGGGCAGTAAGAAAACAAGTAGCAGAAAGTCACACTCAGGTCATTTTGACACATTAATTTCAAATAAAACTCAGCTAGAAGGTGATCTGCACTTTTCTGGCGGTCTGCATATTGACGGAAAAGTAAAGGGCACGATTCGAGCAGACGAAAGTAGTGAAGCTATCGTCCGTATTAGTGATGTAGGGGAGGTTGATGGTGATGTGATTGCACCTCATGTCATTATTAATGGAACGGTTCATGGTGATGTGCATTCATCGAAGCATATTGAGCTGGCGGCTAACGCCTCAATTAAAGGGAATGTGTATTATCACCTTATTGAGATGGTAATGGGGGCGGAAGTGAATGGTAACCTAGTTCACAATAAAGAGCCCGTACCTATGAGCAGCTTGAAAAAGGGTAATGTTGAGAGCGGGACTAGTAATAATGTAGGGAAGAAAGACACTTCTACAATTAAAGATGCTCATCTGCCAATAAGTTAAATTATCGCGTATAATAGTTGACTAAATTAGTCGGTTAATTGGATAATTGGCGGTCTAGGTTATTTTTCGTTGGAGGAACTATGAGTGCTGTTCAGTCGCACATGCCAGACCCGTTGGTTTTTACCGATGCGGCAGCATTAAAAGTAAAAAACTTAATAGAAGAAGAGGGTAATTCTGACCTTAAGCTTCGCGTTTATGTTACCGGTGGCGGTTGCTCAGGTTTTCAGTACGGTTTTGCCTTTGAGGAGGCTATGGCTGATGATGATACTATTATTGAAAAAGAAGGTGCGTTGCTGTTGGTTGACCCTATGAGTTATCAGTATTTGGTGGGTTCAACCGTTGATTACAGTGAAGGTCTTCAGGGTTCGCAGTTTGTTGTTAATAACCCAAATGCATCAAGTACTTGTGGTTGTGGTTCTTCTTTCAGTATATAACGAGGGGGTG
>JQIA01001373.1_pt1 | contig 13051 bp, 16 predicted proteins | sample 811431 | NCBI WGS metagenome assembly JQIA01 (sample SAMN02998118, study PRJNA258478) | marine sediment metagenome | biome: marine; feature: seafloor; material: sediment; isolation source: oil-polluted sediment collected from 3 locations (0.5 km, 0.7 km and 0.9 km)... | place: USA: Gulf of Mexico ... | reverse complement strand
ATATGATTCTTCACGCTATAGTTTAGTGGAACTTGCGCCAAAAACAGGAAGAATGCATCAACTAAGAGTTCATTCTAATAAAATTAGTCATCCATTAATTGGAGACTCTAAATATGGTGATAAAAACCATGATGTAATGTTTGATGAAAATTTTGGTTGGACAAACATGTTTTTACATGCTGGGAAGCTAGAATTTACACACCCTTTTTCATCGGAAGCATTAGTTTTAAAAGCTACTTTTCCAAAAGATTGGATTGCTTTGTTTGATGAATTTTCTTGGAAAAACCCTTTGATATAATCGTAAACCTACATTTATGTTCTAGCAAAAACATGAATAAAACATAGAAATATTAAACTAATAAAAAAGCCTAGCCCTGATTGAACCTTTCGACTTCGCTCAAGACAGGCTAATTGTTTAAGCTCTTTTTGAAGGCCCTGAAATTAATTCAGGGCAAGAAAAAGCGAGTAATGAAAGCAGGAAAATGATTCAAAAAAAATTATTGCTCTATAGATTGAGCTTCAAAACCATTTAATTCTGAATTATCAAAAGTTGCTGTAATCTCTATAGGATTACAGCAAACTTCGCAATCTTCAATATACGTTTGTTTGTGGATACTTACATCTAAAAGCATAGAAATATCTTCCCAGCAATGAGGACATTGAAAAAAATGTTCCACTAATTTTCTCTAACTTTTAAAATCAATTTCCCTTTTTTATCTCCAGAAAACAAACGATTATAGGTCTCATGAAAATTTTCTATACCTTCATAAATATCTTCTTTAGATTTTAATTTACCTTCTTGCATCCAAATTCCCATTTGCTTTGCTGCTTCGGTAAAGTTTTGGGTGTAATCCATTACCACCATTCCTTGCATAGTAGAACGTGTAACTAATAGAGACAAATAATTACTCGGACCATCAATTTTAGACTTATTATTGTATTGAGAAATTGCTCCACAAATAACCACCCTTGCATGCATTCTTAATTTACTTAAAGCTGCATCTAATATAACACCACCAACATTATCAAAATACACATCAATTCCTTTTGGACACTTTTTCTTTAATGCAGTATAAATATTTTCTGATTTATAATCGATAGCATCATCAAAACCTAACTCGTTTATCAAATAATCACACTTTTCTTTTCCACCTGCAATACCAACAACTCTACACCCTTTAATTTTCGCAATTTGACCAACGATACTTCCAACTGCTCCTGCCGCTCCAGAAACTAACACAATATCTCCTTCTTTAATTTTACCAACTTCTGTAATTCCGAAATATGCCGTCATTCCTGGCATTCCTAAAGTACCAATATACATTGGCATTGGCGCTAAGCGTTCATCAACTTTATACCAACCTTCACCATCTGTAACAGCATATTGTTGCACTCCTCCCCAACTTGTAACACAATCTCCAACTTCAAACTTATGATTTCCATTATTCTTGATCACTTTTCCAATAGAACCAGCTCTCATTACATCGTCAATTGCAACTGGAGGAATATATGATTTTGTGTCATTCATCCAGCCACGCATTGCTGGATCTAACGAAATATAATGATGCTCAATTAAAATTTCTCCTTCTTCTAATTCAGGAATTGAGTTTGTTTCTAATTGCCAAGTATCTGCATTTGGGACGCCAGAAGGACGTTTTTTAAATATAATTTGTTTGTTATTCATTGAGAGGTATTTTTTTTCTGATGCTAAATATACTTAATAATTTTGTAAATCTTGTATTGCTTTTGTTAAGGTTGATTTCCCTAAATACTGTTGCTCTAAATCTGATTGAAAAGGAATTGGGGTCTCTAAACTTGCAACTCGTTTTACGGGTGCATCTAAATACTCAAAACAATTTTCATTAATTAAAGCAGACACATCACTTGCAATTCCGCCAAACATAGAATCCTCTTGCACTACAATTACTTTTCCTGTTTTCTTAACAGACTTATAAATTGTCTCCACATCTAAAGGTTGCAATGTGCGTAAGTCAATGACATTTGCAGAAATATCTTTTAAGTTTTCTAAAGATTCTAAAACCCAATGAACTGCCGCTCCGTAACTAATGATTGTCATATCATTCCCTTCTTTTAAAATAGCAGCCTTACCAATCTCTGTGGTATAGTATCCTTCAGAAACCTCTTGATAAATAGATCGATATAAACCTTTATGTTCAAAAAATAAAACAGGATTTGGATCATTTATAGCACTTGCCAACAATCCTTTTGCATCTTGAGGAAATGCAGGATACACTACTTTTAGACCTGGTGTTTTTGTAAACCAAGCTTCATTTGTCTGGCTATGAAAAGGCCCAGCCCCAACGCCGCCGCCACAAGGCATTCTGATTACAACATCTGCTTTTTCAGACCATCGGTAATGAGATTTTGCTAATAAGTTCACAATCGGATTAAAACCCGAAGAAGCAAAATCTGCAAACTGCATTTCCATCACAGATTTCATTCCGTTTATAGACAAACCATACCCTGCTGCAACAATAGCAGATTCACAAATTGGTGTGTTTCGAACTCTTTCCCTACCAAAAATATCTAAAAAACCATCTGTAATCTTAAAAACACCTCCGTATTCCGCAACATCTTGTCCCATAATAACTAAATCATGATGTTTTTCCATAGCATGTTTTAGTCCATCAGAAATAGCATCTACAAATCGAATTCTTTTTTTTGTTGATAAAGGAATTACTTCTTGATAATCATACGCTTTATAAACATCATTAATTTCCGTTTCTAAATCAGGAACAATTTTTTCTTCATTAAAAGCAAGTTTAAGGTGTTCGTTTATTTCATGAACAATCTCTTCTTTATAGGAAATTTCAATTTCTTGTGTTAAGATTCCTTTATTTATTAAATATTCTTGATAGTTTTCTAAAGGATCTTTTGCTGCCCAAAAATCCAAAATATCTTGCGGAACATATTTAGTACCACTTGCTTCTTCATGCCCTCTAATTCTAAAAGTTTTAAATTCTAACAATATTGGTCTTGGGTTTTCTCGCACACTTTTAGCTAATTCATCAACCTTGGAGTACACTTCTAGAATGTTATTTCCATCAATTATATGACTTTCCATTCCGTAACCGATTCCTTTATCAGCAATATCTTTACAATTAAACTGTTCTGAACTTGGTGTAGATAAACCGTACCCATTATTTTCTACGCAAAACAAAACAGGCAAACTCCAAACAGAAGCTACATTTAAAGCCTCATGAAAATCACCTTCACTCGCCCCGCCGTCACCTGTAAAAACAGCACAAACTTTATTATTACCTTTTAAGGTATTCGCTAAAGCAATTCCATCAGCCACACCTAATTGCGGACCTAAATGAGAAATCATTCCTATAATATTGTATTCCTGAGTTCCAAAATGAAAACTTCTATCTCTACCTTTTGTAAAACCATTCATTTTACCCTGCCATTGAGAAAACAATCTATATAAAGGAACGTTTCTTGCTGTAAAAACTCCTAAATTTCTATGCATTGGTAAAATATATTCGTCTTTTTCTAATGCCAAGGTTACTCCAATAGAAATTGCTTCTTGACCAATACCAGAAAACCATTTCGAAATTTTACCTTGTCTTAATAAGATCAGCATCTTCTCTTCAATTAAGCGAGGTTTCAGCATGTTTTTGTACAAATTCAATAATACACTTTTTTCTATGTTTTTATTTGAATTATATTCAATTTTTGGGCTCATAAATTATAAATTAAATAATTTATAACAAACATACTGATAATGAAGTTTATTCCATAAAAAAACCTCATCAAAATTAATTGATGAGGATTCTTACTATTTACTTTGTCTTTTTAGACTACAATTCTTTAAAAATTGCGTGCATCATTCTTTTCTTATCGTTAATACTTTCTTCTAACGCAATCATTGTTTCTGTTCTATTTACTCCAGGAACATCATCGATTTCATAAATAATATCTTTTGCATCATTAGTGCCTTTTGCTCTTACTTTACAGAAAATATTGTACTTACCTGCTGTAACATAGGCTACTGTAACATTTGGGATTTTTCTTAAATTCTCTATCACAGCTTGTGTCATAGAAGTTTTTTCTAAAAAAACACCTACATGAGCTATAAAAGAATACCCCATTTTCTCATAATTTAATGATAAAGTAGAGCCTTGAATAATACCTTCATCTTCCATTTTTTTAACACGTACATGAATCGTTCCCGCAGAAACTAATAACTGTTTTGCAATGTCTGTAAATGGTGTTCTAGCGTTCTCAATTAAGATATCTAAAATTTGATGATCTATCTCGTCTAAGGTAAATTTTTTCATTTTTTGTATATTATTCAATTAACGATACAAATTTATGATTTTAATTTAATTAAACAAGTATAAAATTAACAAATACTTAATTATTTTCACCTTCGAAAACGATTTCGGAGTGTCCAATCTTACTTTTTAGGCTATTTTCGTCCACTTTATTTAATTTTGAAACCATTTTATCGTTTATAATTTCATCTTTATATTGAAAAGCTATATCTTTTTTAGAATCCGAATATCGATGTATGACATCATAGAAAATTTTAACATTATTTGGTATTGTAAAATAAGCTTCATAATCAATAAAATTATCTGAAGTAGCTATATGATAGACTCCTTGTAAAATTGAGTAAAAAGTATATTCTCTTGCAACCTCTCTTGTATAATCATCAGGATAATGACCGGATTCAATTAAAATAGTATTGTAACCTAACTTCTGAAAATTATCTCCTGTAGCAGTCGGATAAAATTCATCCGTATATCTACCTACAAAATTAGGAATGATGTTTTGTAACATTGAATTCATAGCTACAATAACGTTCATGGTTTCAATTCTACCTTTTGTTAAAGCTCTTGTAACCTCCTCTGAAGGTGCTAAGAAAGAAATAGTTGCCGGGTTTTTAGTGTCTTCTACTCCAAAAATAGTTCTTTGATCATGTAAATTGAAACAAAACTGAGGATTAAATTCCTCTAAAAGATCTCGTAAAAGATTACTTTCTTTTGCAACTCTATCAACTGCATCTCTGTTTAAATCTATATTATTAGCATTAACTCTTGTATAAGCTTGAGCTCCATCGGGATTTAACATCGGCACAAAAACCAGTGTACACTCTTTTAAGATCTTTTTAAACTCATCATTTGTACAATTAGAAAAGCAATTTAATAAATCAAATAACGCCTTAGTACCTGTACTTTCATTTCCATGCATTTGAGACCATAATAAAATTCTCTTTTTTCCTGAACCTATTTTAAGGGTATATATAGGTCTTTGGTTTTCTGAAAATCCTAATTGTTTAATTTCAAAAACTTCTTGATGTTTTAAAAATAGGTTTTCAATATTTTTAAAAGTAATCCACTTACCAGAAAGAGCTGATTCTTTTTCTGCTGTGAATAATTTTTTTAATAATTCTGTAGATAAAACTTGCACCTGATATATTATTTAGAATTACAAATTTACATTATTGAAAATAAGCGACCAATTAAAATGTTACAATTGTAAAACGGCACAGTGTTACAATTGTAAATCATAATTTCAAGCAACTTAATTACTTTTGTAAACTGATTACAATTTACAATTGTTCTTAGACCACATTGGATAAATAAAAAATCTATACAGCAATACAAAACGTTTAAAATAAAAACAAATACATTAATTATGAGTGATTTACAGCTCTTATATAAAGTCATTATTTAACATTAAAATCTATACCTATTAATATTTTATTTAATATACTTTGCTGTTTACAAAGTTTAATTTACATTTGTAATACAATAGTTATTTACAATGATAAACAGTTTAGAATTTACAACTAGGATAAAAAAAGTGATGGATTTTCATCAACTATCCGCTTCTTTATTCGCAGATAAAATCGGAGTTCAACGCTCAAGCATTTCTCATATCCTCTCCGGGAGAAACAAACCAAGCTTAGATTTTATTTTAAAAATCACTTCAGAATTTAAAGATGTAGACATACATTGGTTACTGCATGGAAATGGATCTTTCCCTAAAAAGACAGAAACCAAAAGCGCAACTGCTACTCCAACTTTATTCCCTACTAGTTCTAAGGATGGAAAAAATATACAAAGAATTGTGGTTTTTTATAATGATGGTACTTTTGAAGAATACCAGAAATAATTTTTATTTTAATAATAAAAAAGAATTATTTGTAACTTCATTAATTAAAATTAAATAATTATTTATGGATGGTTGGGGTTCTTTAACTATGTTAATCAAAAGACAGGAAGCTGCCAAAAGAAGAAAGTCTAGTTTGAAATATGACCTTCAAAAAAGAAGAGAGAGCTTTCTTAAAAACAAGGCTACCCAAAAATTGGAATTCCCTGAGATTTCTGATTCTGAGATGAAAACCATAAAAGACGAAATAAGAAAAAAACATAAAAGAGAATGGATTAAAAATGTTTTAATTAATTTCTTATTATTAATCTGTAGTTTTTTTCTAATCTACTATGTTCTAACAAATATAAAATGGTAACGCAAACTAAAGTTAATAGTATATCAGAAATAAGAGAAGCAATCTTTTCTTTTGAGTTTTACTAAAACAAGTATTTATAAATTCATTCTTAAAATATAAATTGTAAAAATGATGCTTTCATTTATTGTGAATCCTTATTAAAATATTCTACTTTAGTCTTATGAATAAAATAGATATTCGAACCGTAAATGTTGTTCAATACATCTACCCTTTAAGAGAAGGCGGATCTTTACCTGCAATTGTAAAAGCTGATGATGGGTTTTTATATGTCTTAAAATTTAGAGGTGCAGGTCAAGGAAAAAAAGCATTGATCTCAGAATTTATTGGAGGTGAACTCGCCAGAGCAATGGGCCTAAAAGTACCTGAGTTGGTTTTTATGAATTTAGATGACTCTTTTAGTAAAACCGAACCCGATGAAGAAATACAAGATCTACTAAAATTTAGCGTGGGCTTAAACTTAGGTTTGCATTTTTTATCAAGTGCTATTACTTATGATCCTCTAGTTTCTACCGTTGATACACTTACCGCTTCTAAAATAGTTATTCTAGATAGCTTGATTAGCAATATAGACAGAACTGCAAAAAACACAAATTTACTAAACTGGAACAACGAATTGTGGGTTATTGACAATGGTGCAAGTTTGTATTTTCATCATAATTGGCCAACTTAGGAAAATCATTTAACAAGAACTTTTCCTTTAATAAAAGACCACGTACTCTTACCTAAAGCAACTTCCTTGCTAAAAGCTTCGGCAGAAATAAAACAAATTATAAATACTGATACAATTACAGAAATTGTATCTAACATTCCTGAAGATTGGTTATTGAGTGAAGGTGATTTTTTAAGTCCGGATGAAATGATAACTGCATATACCCAATTCTTAAACGCGAAACTTTTAATGATTGATGAATTAGTTAAAGAAGCCGAAAATGCAAAATAAACAGACATTCGAATATGCTATCATTAGACTCGTTCCTAAAGTAGAACGTGAAGAGTTTTTTAATATTGGTGTGATTTTATTTTCTAAACGTAAAAAATTCTTGGATATAAAATACAATATCAATTCTGATAAATTAAAAGCACTTGCACCAGAACTTGATTTAAACATATTAAACAACTATTTAAACGCTTGGAAATTAATTTGTGAAGGAAATTCTTCTGGAGGTAAAATTGGTGAGTTAGAAATATCCGACCGGTTTCGCTGGCTTGCAGCATGTAGAAGTACAATAATTCAGAGTTCTAAAATACATCCAGGTTTATCTGATAATCCAGAAAAAGAATTACAAGAAATTTTTAAAAATTATGTTTTGTAAGAAATTTGTTTAGAATTAAAATAGTCCTTTACACCTATTAATTAAATTTAAAATACACCCTTTAAACCTACAACAACTTCGCCATAGCCGTTTTAATGATTTCGATATTCTTTTCTCTATTAGATTTATTAGCCTTCTGTTGATCTTTTACCATATTTCTCATTAGGTTGATCACAACTTTATCAAAATTAAAACCTTTAAACTGTATTCCTTTATCAACCATATCAGCTACAATATTCTGAATAGCTTCCATATTATTACTTGTTGAAATTTGTTTGAATGCTTTTTGAAACAATACTTTAGTAGCATCATCACCCGTTAAAAACATACCAGAAACTACGTTTTTAGCAATAAAAGGAAGTTCTGACTCATCTTTTTCTTCAATAAAAATCCTTGTTAAGGGGGTGGCTAAAATCTTTCTAACTTCATCTGGCAGCTCTTTTGATTTTAAAATAGCTATCTTTTTATCAACATAATACATAGAAACCAAAGCCTTACCTAACACTGAATACGATTTACTTTGTAATCCTTTTTCAAAAATCGGAATTAATTCAGGATCCGTTAATTTCCCTAATGTATGTATTGCTTCTGCTTGCACTAATGTTTTTACATCAGTATTTGCAATTTGCATAATTTTTCTGATGGCATCTTTTTTAGAGAATTTATTAATCAAATCAATTTTTTGCAAAGCCAAAATTCTAATTTTATAAGATGCATCATTTAAAGCACCAACAACTGCATTAAAAGCAACTTTATCTTCTTGTTTTTTTGCAACTTCTAAAAAAGCCTCTCTTCTATGTCCATAATTATCAGCATTTTTAAGTTCAAAAATATAATCACTTAAAACCTTATTTTCATTGATAACACAAACCAAAGAACCATCTGCATTCACCTGAATTAAATTTGGCTGTTTTGTATATGGAAATGTAAATGACGCATCATTTGCATCCACAAAAACATGATGCCTCGTTCTTTTTGTACCTTCAAAAATATCAATTGCAAACGGAAATTTAAATTTCTCTGCTTGTAACTGAACAATATTTACGGTCACTGTTTTTCTTAAAGTATTATAATCATAAGAAATTTCAATATTTGGATGCCCGCTTCCAAAATACCATTGATTAAAAAACCAATTTAAATCTTTACCAGTCAATTGCTCAAAAGTTAAACGCAAGTGATCTACTTCTGCTGCTTGGTATTTATAGTTTGTTAAATATTGTTTTAAACCTAAGAAAAATGCTTCATCACCTATATACGTTCGCAACATATGTAAAATTGCGCCACCTTTATTATAGCTGACCAAATCAAACATATCTTCCTTGTCGTCATAGTTATAACGGACTAAATGTTTGCTTTCATTTTGACCTTCTAAATATGCTTTTATATTTTCATAAAAATGCATTTCAGAATTCACTTTCCCGTATTTATATTCTCTCCATAAATACTCGCTATAATTAGCAAAAGATTCATTTAAAGTTAAATTAGACCAGCTTTCTGAGGTTACTAAATTACCAAACCAATGATGAAAAATTTCATGTGCAATGGTATCTTCTTGTTTATTTTCATCAATTAATTGTCCTGGTTTTTGATACGCTTGCTCCCCATGAATAACAGCTGTTGTATTTTCCATTGCTCCAGAAACATAATCCCTACCAACAATCTGACTGTATTTGTTCCAAGGATATTCAACCCCTAATTTATCCGAAAAGAAACCAATCATTTCTGGCGTTAATCCGAAGATATCTTTTGCATAAGGCGCAAATTCTTTTTCTACATAATAATTAACAGGAATGTTTTTGTACGAATCTTTGATGATTTCATACTCTCCAATTCCCATAAAAAATAAATAAGGAGCATGTTTTTGATCTAATTTCCAATAATCTGTTCTGTTATTTCCGTTTGTAGTTTGACTAATTAATTCTCCATTAGAAAGTGTTACAAACTTATTTGGAACTGTAATATAAATTTCTTCTGATGTTTTTTGATTTGGAGCATCTATCGTAGGAAACCAGCAACTACTTGCTTCTGTTTCACCTTGTGTCCAAATTTGTGTAGGTTTATTTTTATCAGAACCATCTGCATTTATAAAATACAAACCTTTTGCATCTGTAATTGCTGCACTTCCTTTTTGATAGACTTTTTCTGGTTGCGCAGTATATTTTATATAAATCGTAAATTCTTCAGTTTTTGTATATGCTTTTGGTAAATCAATAATTAATTCTTCATTGTCGTAAAAATATTCTAACTTAATATCATCCAAAGAAACTTTATGAATTAGCATTGCTTTTGCATCCAAAGTGATTTTATCTGTGCTGTAAAAATGTGGTTTTGCTGTAATCCACGCTTCACCATTCATCGTTTTATTCTTAAAATTAAAATCGACTTTTAGTTTGGTGTGCACTAAATCATGAATTTTTTCATTTTCTGATTGATAAGTAACACTTTGTGCAACACTCAAAAAACTCATCAACATAAAACAAAACACTACTATTTTCTGAAACTTCATAAAACTTATCTAAAAAAATCAAAAATATGAAATATGAAGGTAGAACCTGTTAATGAGCAGTTAAAAATAAGTACACAATATTTTAGCTTTTCTGTTGTAATTACAGTATTCTGTAAAATAAGAAAACCTATAACTTCATATGAAGTTATAGGTTTTAAATAAGAAATTGAGATTTCTTTATATTCCTTTAAAAATAGTACTAAAACTTTCTAAGTTACTAGCATCCATTTTCACACTATTCATCATTTCAATTACTTTAGCAGGATTCATATTATCTCCTAATAATCTAGCAACTCCTACTCCAGCCTCTTTGCTGTATCCAAAAGCAATCACTTCATTTAAAGATTCTGTATTACCTGTATAATAAACCTTTAAGTTCATTCCTTTTGCTTTTACACTTCCTAAACTCTTGTAGTCTGGGTTCGTAAAAATGTTTTTCAATGTTGCTTTTTCAGCTTCGTAAGCAACGGTATTATCCTCTGTTTTTTTTAAGAAAACAACATTAATCTTTTTAATACTTTTTAACGTTTCTTTTATTTCATCAGAAACATCTGCTTTCGAGGTAAGCATAGATCCAACAGGTAAATCTCCTGTATAGAAACCATCTTTACCACTCGATTCTACTAAATAACTCTGTAGTGATTTTTCGTTTTTACATGAACTGGCAAACAAAACCAAAAAGACTAAAGAAAATATGGTGGTTAATTTTTTCATTATGTATGTTTTAAATGATTAAATAAGTCAGGTTTATAAAAAACCTGACTTATTAATCTAGATTTAACTATTTGTTTTTTGTAAAAGTATCAGCTAATTCAGACATTTTATTAATATCTATGTTTCCTGTTAAAGATATAACCATAGCTTCTGACATTTTGTTTGTTTTTTTGCTGATGCCTTTTACAAACATTAAAACTTCGCTAACATAATCTTTGTTTTTACTTGCTTTTACGTAGATTTTAATACGAGAGTCATCTTCTTTGATACGCATTAATTCTGTTAAGTTATGTTTCTTAATCGCGGTATTTACCATGATTCCCATTTCATCTGCGACTGCATTATCATCAGTAGAAAACATTTTAAACTCTTTTAATTCTTGTATCATTTGAAAGACTTTCATTCCTTCATTATCATCAATCTTAATATCTTTAAATTTTGAAATCAATTCAAAAGCATCTTTGGTTACAACAACCACATCTACTCCGTTCATATCTTCTAATTTATCAAAAAATGATTGTGAATTGGTTACCATCGGGGCAACTACAAATGCTATTAATAGGATTATTTTTTTCATAATTCTGTGTTTACTTGGTTTTAAAAATTCTTACTTGGTTTTTATTTTAATATTTTATTTACTGCGTTTTCATAAGTATATAAACCTGCAACTGCTTGTTCTCCTTTCTTAAGGTTCGAAGACAACAATCTTAATCCTTTACTTATTTGGTCAAATTGCTTTTTTGCTTGGTATCTCTCATATTCTTGTTTACCAATAAATACACTAAATAAAAGCATTATTGATGCTGCTACAGATAACCATTTAAAGTTTCTTTTTTTAGATTTCTTAGGTTCTAACTGAATGGTTTTTGTGTAGGTTTCATCTTTTGCAGTAGCAAAATAAGTAAACATATACGCATACTCTTGCAAATGAGGTGCAACAGAACCTTCTGTGAAATAGTTTTTCAAGGTTGTTTCTTCCTGCAAAGTAGTTTCTGCATTTAAATATTTTTCTACTAATTTTTCTATGTTAGCTAACTCCATAGTTGTGTTTTTTAATGAGTTGTTCTCTTATTGTTTTTCTTGCTCTAGATAATGCCACCCTAACTGCTGTTGGTTTCATATCAACCATTTTACAGATTTCTTCAAAATCATATTGTTCAACATCTCTTAATTGAATAATAATTTTTTGCTGTTCTGGTAATTTCTCAATCAATAAATGTACTTGGTTTACACTGTCTTGATATTCCATCTTTTTATCTAAAGACGTATCTTTTTCTTTATAATTACTGTGAATCAATGTTAAATTACTTGCTTGCTTACTTTTTAATCTGTCATAACAATAATTTTTTGTCATGGTCATTGCAAATGCTTCAACATTTTTATATTCAGCAATCTTCTCTTTACTTCTCCACAATTTAAAAATCAATTCTTGAGTAGCATCTTCAGCTTCTTCTGTAGAAACTAAAAGTCTTTTCGCTAATCTGAAGACCTTGTCTTTAAACGGTAAAACAACTTTTAAAAAGTCTGACTGGTTCATTTGGTTGGTTTGTTTTTCTGATATGTTTTAATCTCATATATCAGGTTTACATAATTACGACGATACATAATTTAATTTGTTACATCAAATTATAAAAAAATACTAAATATGTTTAAATTGCGTTGAATTTAATATAATATCTATACAGATTTAAATGAGGAATATATTTAAAATTATTTATCTATCCGTTTTAATTTCAGTTTTTACAAGTTGTTCTAAAGAATATGAACTTCCTCAAGAATTAGTAGTCCATGATTTTGTTTGGAAAGGTTTAAATGCATACTATTTACATCAAGGCGAAATTACAGATTTAGCAGATACTCGTTTTAATTCTGATGAACAGTTAAACACCTATTTAAGTTCTTTTCCTGATTATAACACTCTTTTCTCTAATTTATTAATTTCTTCGGATGTAAAATCTACATTAATTGAAGATTACAATACAATTACAAACCCTGATACAAGAACTGGTTTTACAA
>JQIA01001372.1_pt1 | contig 13051 bp, 13 predicted proteins | sample 811431 | NCBI WGS metagenome assembly JQIA01 (sample SAMN02998118, study PRJNA258478) | marine sediment metagenome | biome: marine; feature: seafloor; material: sediment; isolation source: oil-polluted sediment collected from 3 locations (0.5 km, 0.7 km and 0.9 km)... | place: USA: Gulf of Mexico ... | reverse complement strand
ATACTCTCGCCAACCATTTGACCTACCTCAGAAACCCTCGGTTTTCTTCTATCTTTTGCCATAATTAAAATAATCAAACTTATTAATGGAAGTTGAAACAATGCTTCATTATTCAATAAGTGTGATTTTTCTACATTATCCTTTTCAAAAATGATTTCTGCTTTAGATTGAGCCATTTGCGCGAAAAACTTGTCAAAATTCATGATTTCCCCTTAACAATCTCGGCAAAAACACCTCCAAGTAACAAATCTACAGTCAAGTCGTATAGTAGGTTATCTTTATTTAAGGTGTTTTCTAAAGTCTTTATAGGTTTACTTAAATCTGATAAAGCGATGGAGTTACCATTCTTGCGTGAATTTCCTAGCAGTTTTGCAATATGGCTTCCTATTGTAATCAATTCAAACTCAGGTATAACATGGCGATTCTTGCGAACCCATAGATCCCATTCAGTTTTACATCTTGAACAATATTCTACTTCCTCAATCCCTGCTCCTGATTCTAACAACGTGCGTTGAATTATCGATACGCTTTTTATAGCTTTACTATCACCACCCTTTATAAGGTTATTATATGCGTCCTTTGAGATACTCAAAATTGAGAGTAAATCATCAATCGAAATGCCAGCATACTTTTCAATTGTTGCTCGTGTTAATTCAGTTATAACACCACTAGATTTTCGCTCGACAAGATCCAAAAGCTTCATCAATATTTCTTTGCATTCGATATAATCGAGATCTATTTCGCTATATTCATAGATTTTATCTCTAGCTAATGGTTCAAAATTATCATCACCATTTTTTAGATGCTGGACGTCTGTCTCAAATTTTATTTTTGATAATCTCTCTTTTATTTCTTCAATGGTCAAATTGGTTTTGATTTGCTCTGGAAAACAGTCATTAAATCTATCGACTAGTATCTTGGTGAATTTATTTTCGAACGCTCCCGTTTCTATATCATTTATCAGACCTTCAACATCATCGCTATTATGAACATTGGTTTGAAAAACTACAGCATTACAGTAGTTATCGAAAACAACTGTATGTAACAGAAGTTTTCCTACAAAGCTGTCACTAATTTTGCCAACTTCCTGCTTACTTTGATCTTTTAGTGTCTTTTTTAAACCAAATATCTCATTTAAAGACCAGTTGTGATTCTGTTTACCTTTCGTTTTTACTTGGTAGAAAATATAACTATAACCATTTTCATCTTTTTGGCGCACAACAAAGTCATCATGAAGATCACAGTAAACGCGATCTATACTTTGTCCTTCTAATATAGATAAAGATGCCATAGCAGCAGAGCGAACTTGCGCCCGATATCGACTAAAGGAATCTCTTCCTGATTGCTCTCTTGGTTTTTTGGTTTCTAAAACCATTTTGTCATTCCCTAATTTACCTTTAATTCACCTGAAATAAGTTTTGGCAATAGAATATCTCTGAGCTTGCCCAACTCTGAATTCTGCTTATTATTAAGAAGAACCTTATCAAAATTTGATTCAGTTACTTTCTTAAAAATTTGGGTAATCTCGTCACCGCAAAAAGCAATTTTAATCGATTTGAAAGTATCACGCGTAATAGTACTAAAAATAGAACCATGACTTCGTTTTTGTAAATTAGATACCTGGTAACGAATTTGAAAATAAATGTACTCATCTGAAATATCAGTTTTTCCTACAACCCCATAACATGATTGATTCATAGCCATAGGTGTTGCAACCATTGCACATTTACCAACGGTTCCTCGAGCACTAATAATAGTTGTACCAACTCGGAGTATTTTAGTAGATGATTTATCAACACCTAATTGAGTTACATGTTTATCTGTATCAATGACAAATATATCACTATCATTCGGAGCATCAACAACAGAAAACCATGGGATATCACCACTCCAATATTCATCCATAGTAGTTTTTGGTGTTCCACCACCTATCAAATTGATCATTGATTCAAAAGAACAAACTTCCCACCCCTTAGGAACCCACCCCAATTCACTTTCTTCAAATTCACTCGGGAATAGTTTTCGAATATCTTCAGGTAGCTTTTTAGCATCAGCTGATAGCTGCACACTTTTTCGTAGCTCAGCTCTTTTTTGTAATGGCTCAGGAAAGTCACTAATGCTTGTTCCTATAGCTAATGCGTTATCGATAACAGGATCAAAATCAACAAACCAGCTTTTGAATAATGCTTGTGCCATTTTTTCTAGTGTTTGGTTAGTTTGGCGGTTGAGTTCGATTTTCGAATCAATTGAACCTAATTGCTGTGCTATGGCATGCCTTATAGTTTTACTTGGATAATCAAATTCGAAATTATAAATATCTTTTAGCGTTATACTCGCTTGATTAGCGCTACCTTGTGCGGTTGATATGATGTAGTCAGAGAATCTGTTCCATTTTAATAAAAAATATAAATACACTTGATCAAGTTTGCAATTAGTCTTAACTCTAAACCTAACGGCGTTTTGATTTAATAAGCTTCCCTCAACTTCACTTGGCACTCGAATGGTCTTGCCAACTACAGAAGCGGGGTTCTTTGGCCAAGAACCAACTGTAGCAATAACAACGTCATTCTTTTGTAACTTAACTTTAGAACTATCGATTGTAATCTCGTCAGATACAAATTTAAGATCTGACCTATCAATGCTATCAGATGTAAAGTTACTTACTCTAATTATCGCGGTTCCTATTTCTTGATAATCTTTTGATTTGAATGCGAATCCTTTCTGGTGTGATGCGACATCAGATAATTTAACTCTTTGCCAACTATCTACCATAACCCAACACCTCCAAGTTATTACGAATCGAATTATCTAACTCTTCGGCCTGCTCCATTTGTCCATACAAGGTTTTACTTAACTCAGTCATTTTGGTTTCAAATGGAATACCATCATCTTCAATTTCAGCCGCGCCAACATAACGACCAGGCGTTAATACATAATCATTAGCTTTAATATCTTTTAATGTTGTTGATTTACAATAACCTGCTTTATCTTCATAAGTCCCATCTTTCTTTTCACCACGCCAGGTATGATAAGTTTCTGCAATACCGGCAATATCTTCATTGCTCAGTTCCTTAAGTGTTCGATTAACCATTGAACCAATTTCTCGGGCATCGATAAATAAAGTTTCACCTTCACGGTTACGATAGCCTTTTTCATCATCTTGCTTTTTGTTCTTAGACAGAAACCATAAACATACTGGAATTTGAGTGGTGTAAAAAAGTTGTCCAGGCAGTGCAATCATGCAATCGACTAAATCATTTTCAATAATTTTCTGTCGTATTTTTCCTTCACCACTAGCATTAGAACTCATAGAACCATTAGCCAAAACAAAACCTGCTGTGCCATGTTCACTCAGCTTGGAGATCATATGCATTATCCACGCATAGTTAGCATTACCCGTTGGTGGCACTTCATAACCCGCCCAACGCGCATCATCAACTAACTCATTATCTGCTCGCCATTGCTTTTGATTAAAAGGCGGATTAGCCATAATAAAATCGGCTTTTAAATCGGGATGCTGATCTTTAAAGAAACTATCACCCGCCACTTCGCCCAAATTTCCGGCAATGCCGCGCACCGCTAAATTCATTTTTGCTAGTTTATAAGTAGTGTTGGTATATTCCTGGCCATAAATTGAAATGTCTTTTTGATTACCCTTGTGGCTATGAATAAATTTAAGCGACTGCACAAACATACCGCCACTACCACAACAAGGATCGTAGATTTTACCTTTATAGGGTTCTATCATTTCGGCGATTAAAGTCACCACCGACTTAGGCGTATAGAACTCTCCACCACCTTTACCTTCACTAGCAGCAAACTTACCTAAAAAGTATTCATAAACACGACCCACCAGATCCTCTTCGGTCATATCACAATCACTAGCGGCAGTGTCGATATTGTTAATGGTGTCAATCAGTGAAGCGAGCTTGCTGGTAACCAAACCTAAACGAGAAAAGTAATTATCCGGCAGAGCACCTTTAAGAGAAGCATTATTCTTTTCAACCGTATGCAGCGCGGTATCAATTTTTACCGCAATATCATCCTGCTTCATGTGTTTTTTAATAAACGACCAACGCGCTTCTTCTGGCAGGTAAAAGATATTGTCCTTGGTGTAAAACTCCACCATATCGACATAATCGCCCATATCACTTTCAATTAACTTAGTACGCTGCTTTTCAAACTTGTCACTGATGAACTTTAAAAAGATAAGACTTAATACAATATGCTTGTATTCAGAAGACTCAACACTGCCACGTAGCTTATTAGCCGTGTCCCAGAGAGTTTCTTCAAAACCGACATCTTTGTTAGAGCTTTTTGTGGCTTTTGCCATGGGTTGGTAATCCTAATGTTTAATTTCTAATTCAATCGTCTACTAAACAATCGAGTCAATGCTTGTCTAAAATGAAATATTGATGGCTGATCATCAAAGAGAGATGGGAATGATGCAAATCACATCATAATAATGGCTTAATAGACGTTACCTTTTAGGTGTTCGTCCTACTTCCATAAATCCACTTTTAATAACCTGTCTTCATCCATATCCAATACGACAGTTTTTAGTTGTTTTACTTTCTTTAACTGAGATTAACAGCTTGATATTGCTAAGTAAATAAGGAGTAATCACGCTTTTGGGTGATTGAATAGTAATTAGCCCGTTTAGGGTTATCTTATGCTCGTAAAGAGTAAAAATCACTAGTATCTGTATAGGTGTGTATGGTTTTAGAGCAGGTTATCCTACAAAAGACTACAAGAGTGATGGTCAATCTCTCACAAGAGGTTAATCAATACACCCATTAAATCGCTAATATTTGCTTGTGACCGATAGTAGTAGCTCAAACTTGAACTACTACTATGCTATTCTCAAATAAATAGAGAATATCAAGCAAACATAACGAGAAATGCTGAGATAATTTGCGTTATTGATATAGAACCTCTTGATATTACTTAAGACTATTTCTTACCCGCAAAAAGTCTATTATTTGGATTTAATTGCCTTGACCGAAGATTTTGAGCTGCTTGAAAATCTGAATTAATGCCTTTAGTTCCCTTGTTAGGATTCTTTTGATTAGCTTTAAGATTGTTTTGTGAGTTTTTCGCTTTCATTGTTTTCATGGTATTCTCTCTGTTTGCGTTTTAGTGAATCCAAATAGTAATAGGCTTAAGTCGTGCAGACACGGAAACCTTTGGAAACCTTTGGAAACTCTTTACTATCAATAAGATATCGGTAGGAATAAATAAGCTATGCACAGAATGGATTTGAGAAAAAACCTAAAAGTCAAAAATGCTAAAGCAATAATTGACTGTTGTGCAAAGATGTTATCTGGCTACAAAGGGGGTGCTGAATTGGTGGGAGTAAGCAAGGGAACAGTATCAAAATGGAAACATCCTGACAAACTCTATCTACCAAGATTTGAGTTCATGTATCCACTTTTAAAATTAATGCATGAACGCGGTCTTGAGACAATAATCGAGTTTGAGGTTCTAGAGGGTATGACTGACGAGCAGATTAGCGAAATAGAACACAAGGAAGTTATTAACGAATTAAGAGCAGAGATTGAGATAGAATCTACTTTACTCGCTGAGATCTGGTTCGGACCAAAAAACTGAACTCCTCAAAATAGTCGAATGGCGAAAAAAGTAAGGCAGCAGAACAAACACGCGATATCGGTATTCACAAACTCACAAGAATTGATGAAGCTAATTTTATGCATAAAGTAACAGTAAGTAGTATGATCAATAAGTATTCGTGGCTTCTATGGTTTATGAGCCTATTTGGATTGATAGTATATTTCTTTAGAGAAGAAACAACATCAGGAACTATTGCAGTATTCTTATCGTCGCTTTTATTTTTCCACTTGATATTATTTCGCTTTTCCAAACATGAAAACATTTGGCAATCTACAGATTATATATTTGAAGTAGTCGCAATTATTAGTTTGATTGCTGCGGTTTCTGGATTGAGTACAGCTTCAAAACAAAAAGATCTTCAAGAGGCCTTTTCGAAACGAAAGTTAGCGCAAGTTCAGCTTATTTATGCGATTGAATTGACGATAACAAATGATTGTCATCCTAAAGAGTCAAGAAATGACATATGGAATGTCACGCCTGAACCTAAAGAGGGTGAATGCGATCGAATAGAAAGTTTTCTACCTCAAATGAAGTTTCAATTTGACCAAGAAACAGGCCCCGAAAATATGACATCGGAGACAGATTGGGGTTTTAACCTTATCTATGAAAATGTTGAATTAGATGGTACATGGAGTATGATCCATATTAGAGCTAAAGAGTTTTTGGAAGTTTGCAAAGATACTGATATAGCTATTCTAGTTAGAGACGATTTAAAAAAGTCACCTAGTTTAGATATATCGAAGATAGACAAGGTTGTATATTGGCATCATATATTAGCTTTTTTCTTGGCATTAAAAATAGCGAGAATTTCTATGAGTATTTTTAAGAAGTAAGTTATATTTGCTTAACAATTAAATTTACATAGATTCATTAGACATTTCAAAGCTATACAACGAGTAAAGAGCTTACATATTGAATGATTTCTAGAGGGACCGGCAACCTCATCTCAATATGATGAACTACTAGGAGTTAATTTTACAGCACAAAACTATCAATGCCATTTAAACTGGTGGCATAAGAAAAGTAGGTAATAATTTCCCCGCAGCTAGTAAATTACCTCCAATTGAAATCGCATTGTTGATTACATGGCATAATATTGGCGGCCAAATAGAACCACTCGCGACAAAAAGGTATATCAAAGCAAGAGACATTAAAGCTGCAGAAATCGCCTGAGGTGGAATAATATGAGATGCGCCAAACATAGCCGAACTTACTAAAGCAGCAATCCACCAAGGACGACGGCCTGCCATCCATTGGAATAAGAAGCCTCTAAAAAATAGCTCTTCTGCTATGGGTGTGATAATAATGGTCAAAAACAGAAATCCTATCAATAGAATCACATCCATCGATAAATCACTGACTGGGGGTTTCATAAACTGAGCCCACGCTGGAATTTCTGCTGCCATCCATTTCATTAATAAAACTCGTAGGATGAATCCAACTAAGGCAATTAACACCGAGATTATGAGCCAACGCGGAGTTGTTTTGATAAACCTCGTACAACAAATACAGAAGGTAGAATTGTTTCTAATGATATTTCTTTTGTCATCACATTCCCATTGTTGAGATGCCCCATTAAATCTCGTCAGTTGGATTCACACTTGTGAAGCTCGTTGAAGAAATCCTCTAAGTCACTTGTTGTCTGTTCGGTTATCTTTAATGCATTAGATAGACCTTCACTTTCTCATGAGAAAGTGAGCAATAAAGCTTTCTTTAAATCTCGTTATTTTGTTGGATATAAATTCTGCCCTTTCTAATATATTTAACAACCATTTATTCAGTCAGGGTAAATTTAAATTCTATGGAGTACTTCCTTAATTCTAAAGAAGGAACTATTCGTGCGGCTGCTCTTGTTCGTTTGTCAAAATCATGAGCAACTAATATGCCTCTTACAGACCTATCTTCTTCTTCGCTAACATCTCCCATATAACCCAATATTTGGCCTATAGCTCTACTATCTGCTTTTCCTGCTTTCAACTCTATAACTACTAGCCCGTCATTATCTTCACAGGTAATGTCAATAAAACCAGAATCAACTGAACGCTCTGCTCCGTCATCAATAATTTTTAAATTTGAATCCAATGATTTAATATTTTGGCGTAAATTTGCTTGCATGTCTCGCTCTAGAGAAAATTTTTGATCAGTAAATTCACTATCCAAGCTTACTTTACCAACACTCCTTGTAGGAATTATAGGCTCTGTTGCAGAAATTTCACCCTGAAGAAATGTTCTATATCTAACAGCTGCACTCTTATAAGATTGGAGGTTGTTTCTAATATTACCGTTAAAAGTGATTTTTGATGGGTTAGGTTTGTTGCTCCTTTCATCGTTAACAGAATACTGTAAAGAATCGATTACACTTTGAAAAGTATTATTCTTAAAATGTTCTTCAAGATCTCCATAAGTTTCTTCGACTTTCGTAACTCGGCTAATCTGTGCGCTTTGGGTGCCAGGCGCATATTCTCTCTCAATAAGCCATTGTGGATAATCTTGTCGCATCTATATTCCCTCCCATTGTGTTAACTCAATTTTCTTCATCATCATCTTATTTCAATTTATTCAATGTACCAGAAGTTGAACAATACTGTAATTGGATTTAGATGTTTTAATTAACTGTAAAAACATTTTATTAATGTAGTAACAAGTTAAATTTGTATTTACAAAAGTCATTACATATACGGTTCTAGCTCCCACTTTTTATTACTAAGAGTTAAAATTTCACCATTATTAGTAAAGCAAGAAATAGAATCATATATAAAATCAGACATCAAATACTTACATTCATCAGCAACTTTAACTAACCTTGCCCACTTGTTTTTATTTTCATTATACTCAAAAATATAGTTTCCAGAAAATGATACAGTGTATGCTATCCCATTTTTAAAGTCGTTAAAGTAAACATCATTAATTTGATAGGGTGGGGCTTTGCGTTTCTCCCAACTGATACCATAGTCAGTAGAAATATATACGTTAGAACTCCCCCCATTTGTGCTAAATAAAGTTATTATTCCATTATGTGCTGACACGTGAAAGGAGTTATAATTTGCTGGAGTTTTAATTGAATACCATAAGCCGCTTTCTATATCCATTTTAACTAAATAGTCTGGACCGTTACCAAAGATATACCAATTTCCATACGATTCAGCTCGTGGTTTAATATTTGAGTATTCCACACTTTTTATTAATTTGGGCACACCCATTTTATCTATATCGGTAATATAGATATTTGCTAACAATCCTTTTATATTAAGTTTATTTTCAAAGTCTGGTTTTCCTGTCACAATGTAGAGCGTATTGTTAATAATATCTAAATCGAACACTATCTCATTTTTACTTAATAATATAAATTGCTCCCATGTTTTTCCAGAATTTTTACTCATCAAAATCTTTCCAGCCACATTGCCTGCTAGCAAAACATTTTTATGCCAAGCAACAGCCGTAATGGGTTTTGTATTATTTGTATTTATTGTTACCCAACTACCATTTATCGATCTTTTTTTGATCTGCCCTAACTCACCACCATAATAGAGATTAAACTTGTCATCTACGGCAGGTTTTTGGTAGTTCAATGGGGGCGTCAATTTAAGAAAAATTTCGTAAAGGTCGTCAATTGACTTCGCTTTAATCAGTTTTTTTCGTAAGGCTGACTCGTTTGACTTATCGATACCCATCATTATCCAGTCCACAACTAAACCTAGTCCAGAGTTTCTTCTTTTCAGTTTTGAAGGCAATGGTATTTCAGTAGGGCTCCACTCAATTACGTCCTTATTTTTAAAATATGCATTATTCGTTTGCAAAGTATCTTGAACCAGATCTTCATTAAAAGTAAATATTTTTGGCAACCAAATTATTTTGTCTTTACCTATATTAACATCCACCAAAGAACCCAGATTAGTTAGTTGGCTCTGTTTGATTTCGAAATCGGGAAAACCTTCTAATTTATTACTTCTATCACGATACGAAATAACCTCTAACTGGTATTTTCCTGGAGGTAACCACAAACCGTAGGAGTTCACGCCACTTTTATAACCAAAAGAATACTTTTTTTGATTTTGTGAACGTACTATAAGATTCCCTGCTGTTCGAGGAAAATGGATAATGGCGTAACCGTGCGTAGTAGAGAGAAGAGCAGGATTTTGGTTCATAGTAACAGTACCACATCCAACAAGAGTTAGAATAAACAGAGTTATTGACAATTCCCGTATAATCATAAACATTTCCCCCCTTAAATTTCAATTTCTGATACTACTAATCTTTTTATTACTTATATTGATTAACTTTCCCAGGCTTGCATAACAAGTTTGCGTTTTTCTTTCCCAACGGCTTGCAAATAAATTTCAGTTGTTTTCGTTTCTGTATGCCCCATTAAATCTCGCAAAATATTTAATGGCATTGGCTTATCACCGGCAAGCATGGCAATACCAAATCCGTGTCGAAGCCCTTTGGTAGTTGCTTGTTTACCTTTCACTCCCGCTCGTTCCATTACTCTTTTAACCATTCGCCATGATGTTGCTCGACTCATTGACCAAAGAGGCTTAACGGCTTCTGTCTTTTTTTTCTGTCTCTGTCTAATCCTGAAAACAAAATCCAAATGATCGATCAAGTCTTCTGGGACAGGTATATGACGGTATTTTGGTTTCTTCAAATTACCGTGACTATCCAATTTTCTTTTTTTTATCGTCCTAATCACTATTTCTTTTTCTTTGATTAAAACTCGCTCAGCTGTAAGTTCAAGTGCTTCAGTTGGTCTACAACCAGTAAAGTGCACTAAAAAGCAAAACAACCTGTTTTCAGGAGGCTCCTCCTTTGATGACTCCAAAAAACCTTTTCTTTCATCCGCCGTTAAATACAACCGATTACCATCATGATCAAACAATTGCATTTCGGAGTTATATTTCTTGTTTTGTGGCATAAAGAGCGATTGATTCAATTCACTAGAGAACTGTTGCAGTATATCGCTTATAAAACCGAAGGGCAAACGAACCAATATGGGCTAGAAGAAAGCTAAGTATGATTAGTGAAACACTATTAAGGATTTTGTTAACGCGTGAAACTGATGAGTCACTAATGATTGTAGGTTTTCATCCCCTCTGATAGTGATTTATTAGTTGCTGATTTCTTGTGAGTGAGACATATCTTACGCAATTATAGGACAAGCTCTATTGAGAATTGAGCCGGGAATCAATACACTAACAAATAGCAAAAAAGGATTTAGCAAATGAAAGATTCACAATCAAATGAGCAACAAAAATTAACTAGGCTTTTAGCTATTACAGCCAACGAGTGTCAGCTAAGCGGATTACAGCCAACCAGCGTCAAAAAAGGTTGTTCAACCGCTCAGTCGGAGTTTTTGGATAACCATAATTTCAGCAAAGCAATATCGATTGGTGTTTTTGAGGCTGAAAAATCTAATGGCAGTTAGTTTTACAAAAGTTTAATTGGTAATTTTTATGATGCTGTTTGGTAAAACGTGTGATTTTAATTTGGAAAAGTAAATAAAACGTACGATAATAACTTGGCAAAAATATCATTAAATCGTCAAATCTTATGATGTTTAATTTGGTAATTCTTACGACGTTATTTTGGGCGGCTACATCTTATGACGCTAAATTGAACGTCTACAGCAGACGGTTACGCTAATTTTTCTAATTCGTTTTGGAATTTTTTGACTGAATTAGGTATTTCAATATCTTCAACATTAAAATATGAATTGTCTTTACCTAATGCTAACTTGTTGATTTCTAAGGCATTTGAATCGCTATTATCAAAGGAATACTTAAATTCTCCAGACCTATCTAATTTTAATACTATCACTATGGACCTAGCGTTACCTTCTTTGTCTATTTCATTATTAATTTTTTCAGTAATCCCTTGAAGAAATTGTAAATATTTATCTTCAACGTCTTCGTCAACTTCAATTAATTTGATTTCCCTATTCAATTTAATACTCCATTGAGAACTGAAATGATTATCACCATAATCGACATATCTATAATATGCCTCATCCCAATCAATACTGACCGCACCTAAAAACTCATTAAAAACTTTAGCTCCTAGTTCAATGTATTCATCTTTTTTACTATTCATTAATATCTTCTCGTATATTGCTTTCCGGCGCTGTTAGTAAAATCAAACCTAATTCTATCAAACAACTCTCCATTTCGATAAATTTTTGTATCAACTCTTAACAAATTAGGTCGATTTATATCATCAAAGCTATCTAATTTATGTGAAAAACTAATTTCTGTACCAGGAACTTTAAGAGCTCTAGCATAATCATTCTCTAGAACTTTAAATGAACCTTGATTAAAATTACTATTTTGTGGAAATAGATTCTTCAGTCCTTGATCTTTAAAGAATCTGTGGGCAGCTAAATGACCGCCCTGATCACTCGGAAAACCAAGCTTTCCAGTGAGTAAAGATTGAGAATCCTCCAGAAGGCTTCTGACATTTCCAGCTGCCTGCCCTCCAAAATCTTCTGTTATTCTCCCAGAAACAGATATTGGTTGACCTTCATTATTCACAATCCACCGTGCACGATTCCCTCCCTGTATACTGACAATGTCATCTATCTTGCCTCTACCTAAAGCTCTTAGACCAGCACCAAATTCAGAAAAAATATTACGACTTGTTCCTAATATACCTCCAGTACCTGAAACAGAATAAGCGTAAGGTACTATTCTTTCTCTGTCAAGAGTGAGCGCAATATCATCAACCGCACCAAACGCAAAACTGGCAAAGTTAGCGGTATCAATTAAGATATTATCTGTCACAGATAGTACATCGCCAATAAAGCTACCGTCAGACTGACTTCGTTGAAATATCGCTTTTGAATCATAATAACTATCTAAACTAAAATCGGAAAACTTCTCATAAAATGATTTCGTCTCACTTCTTGTACCACTTGTAAATTCTTGAATTCTCCAATCGTCAGAGTAGTCACTTAATATTCTGTCTGTTTCAGGCGTGCCTGCACTAGCCCTTATTCGTCTATTTTTCCAATCAAGAACACCTGCATCATTTAATATATTAACCGCAACCTGGCCTGGCTCTGAAAAAACGGTATTTTATACACTTAATATGTTATCAAAATCAAGACCATCAAACGTAAAATCTAAATTTAAAGCATCTTGAAAATCTTGATCAACTTTAAAACTATACGCCAAATTTTCATCATAAATATCACGTTCTAACTGTGACAAAGAGAAATAAGGATCATCAACAATCGATGGCGTAATAACTGTTGCTTTTGGCGGTACTGGTTTTATCGCCGGAGCCACAAAAGCGCTAGTCGTTGCATCATTCAAACCATCGCTGGCGGTAAAACTAATTTCTGCTGGATTTATCGGTTTTAAACCAGCTAATATTCTTTCACCATTAATGCGTGTTTGCTTGGCTCTTTCAATATCCGCCTGACTAG
>JQIA01001371.1_pt1 | contig 13059 bp, 10 predicted proteins | sample 811431 | NCBI WGS metagenome assembly JQIA01 (sample SAMN02998118, study PRJNA258478) | marine sediment metagenome | biome: marine; feature: seafloor; material: sediment; isolation source: oil-polluted sediment collected from 3 locations (0.5 km, 0.7 km and 0.9 km)... | place: USA: Gulf of Mexico ... | reverse complement strand
ACAATCTTTCCAGAAGAAAAAATTAACGAGAGCATTGTGAGACTTGCTGCAAATTATACCGCTGATATTACAGAACACTCCAAATTTGAACAGAAATTTTCTGTTGAAGCGGGTGATGAAAATACTGTATCAAAATCTTATACCGGTTTAAGCGCTAATATTGCTGAAAATTTAGCTTTAAAAATATCTCTCACTGCGACCCACCAATCAGATGTTAGGGAAGGCATTGAGGCACTTGATACTATCACAGCGGTAACGGTAGTTTTTAACTTCTAAAATATCTGTTATTTTAGTATCCAAAAAATTAGCAAGGCTCAAAAACTGTGTCATTTCATCAAACCCTCTATCAATCTTATTTTAACCTAGTTTGATAGAGCCGTTTATCTTGCCTACTTTGTAATCATCTATATACACCTCAATTATTCCGATTGTTCAATTCTTATAATCCGTTTTATTAAGCTAGTTTTAGCGATGGCTCGATTATTGCTCTATAGGTAAAAAGAGCGTTAAAAAGAGTCTAAAAAGCCCTTAACTTTACTTAAGTGATGTATTTTTGACTGACTTACTCCCTAACGTCAGAATTATGTCATTAATCTTATAACTCTAGTTGTAGAAAATGTTGTCACAAAACGTGAACGGAACTGAAATATGGCAGAATCATTAGCGACGTCTTCGCTACCAACATCAGCAATGAAAAAAATACCGCCTTTAGGCACGCCTATTTTGTTATTGGCGTTGTTAGCGATGATGACTTTGCCAATACCAACTTTATTATTGGATATGTTGTTTACCTTCAATATTTCCCTAGCTTTAGTGGTCGTGCTAGCAACGGTTTATTCCGAGCGTCCTTTAGATTTCTCTGTTTTCCCTACCATTCTTTTAGTTGCAACATTAATGAGGTTGGCGCTGAACGTTGCATCCACACGTGTTGTTTTAATGAATGGTCATACAGGACCTGGTGCTGCCGGTGATGTGATTGAATCCTTCGGATCGGTAGTTATCGGTGGAAATTATGCAGTTGGTTTGGTCGTTTTTGGAATATTAGTAATTATCAATTTTGTCGTGGTGACAAAGGGTGCCGGTCGTATTTCAGAAGTTAGCGCAAGATTTACGTTAGATGCTATGCCGGGTAAACAAATGGCAATTGATGCTGATTTAAATGCCGGTTTACTAACTCAGGAAGAGGCAAAAAATAGGCGGGCAGAAGTATCTGATGAAGCAGATTTTTATGGTTCTATGGATGGTGCATCAAAATTTGTACGTGGCGATGCGGTAGCGGGATTGTTGATTCTATTTATCAATATTATTGGCGGTGTCGCGGTTGGAATGGCTCAGCACGGATTAGATTTTTCTACCGCCATGCAATATTACGCCTTATTAACCATTGGCGATGGCTTAGTGGCACAAGTTCCCGCATTACTTTTATCAACATCTGCCGCGATCATGGTTACTCGGCAGAACTCCGCTCACAATATGGGAGAAATGTTAGTCACACAATTGATAATGAAGCCTAAGGTTTTATATGTAACCGGTGGCGTTCTATTTATTATGGGGATCATTCCTGGAATGCCTCATTTGCCATTTTTGATTCTTGCTGGTGCATGTTTTGGTGGTGGATATCTTATTGATAAAAAACAGACTGCTAAAGAATTGGTTGCAGAAGAAACTATTGCTAATGAGCAAGTACAAGATGCTGAACCAGTAATGAAGGAGCTTAGTTGGGATGATGTTCCACCGGTTGATCAAGTAGGGCTTGAAGTTGGTTATCGTTTAATTCCGATGGTTGATCCTGCGCAAGATGGCAAACTTATGGGAAGGATCAAGGGCGTTCGTAAAAAGATATCCCAAGAACTAGGATTCTTAATTTCATCTGTACATATAAGAGACAATCTCGACTTATCCCCCAATGCTTATCGAATTTCTATTCAAGGAGCAACTGTCGGTGATGCGGAAGTTTATCCTGATAAAGAATTAGCAATTAATCCAGGTCAAGTTTTTGGCAAGTTAGACGGAATTGAGGGAAAAGATCCAGCGTTTGGGCTAGACGCAGTCTGGATTGATAGCAATCAAAAAGACAATGCGCAAGCACTTGGCTATACCGTGGTTGATGCAAGTACTGTTATTGCGACCCATTTAAGTCATTTATTACAATCCAATGCCGCCGATCTTTTTGGTCATGAAGAAGCCGAACAAATGTTAAAAGCTTTGGGTAAAACAGCGCCAAAGCTCACTGAAACACTTATCCCAGACACTATTCCTTTAGGAACATTGGTGAAAGTTCTACAAAACTTGTTAGTTGAACAAGTGCCTGTAAGAGATTTACGAACAATCGCCGAAACTTTGGCGGAATTTTCCTCTAGGAGTCAAGATCCCGCCATATTAACAGCTGCAGTAAGAGTGGCATTAAACCGTCTAATTACACAAAACATCAATGGGTTAGGCGAGGAAATACCCGTTGCGACATTGGCTCCCGATTTGGAACAAATTTTGCAACAGTCAATAACAGGATCAGGAGATGAAGTGGTAGGAATTGAACCCGGTTTAGCAGATCGCATTCAAACATCATTAAATCAGATTGTTGCTCAACAAGAGGCTGCAGGTCAGTCGTCGATCTTGTTAGTGTCACCAAACATAAGACCATCATTAGCAAAATTTGCTCGGTTTGGTGTTAAAGGGCTACATGTATTGAGTTATCAAGAGATACCAGACAACAAGCAAATTAAGGTGATAGCGACTGTTGGTAGTCAGGATACTTAGAAATGGGGGCATGTTGAATACTTAAAATGGGACGCCCGTAACTTGATACATTGGTGATGTGTTTAAAAATCTAATTAAAGAGTAGAAAAAGCATGAAAATAAGACGTTTTTACAGTAAAAGTATGCGAAATGCTTTAAAGCAAGTGACCGATGAATTTGGTAGCGATGCTGCCATTTTATCAAGTCAAAAAACCGCAAGTGGCGTGGAAGTTATTGCGGCTCTTGATTACGACGCGGAGCTATTACCTGAATCTATTTCTAGTTTGGGAAAAAGAAAAGAAGAGATGGTTAATCATAACGTACCATCTCAATCGAATAATGAATCCAACATAAGTCATATTGATAGTAGAAAAATAGATAATGGAGTAGTCGATAAATACGAAACTAAATTTAAAGATTATGATGGTGGAAGTGAAGCTGTTTCATCGAATAAGAAAGCTCATTTGTATGATTTAGATGATGTGAATATTGGTCAAAACAATCGTGATTTAAGACAAGAATTTAATCTTGAAGCAACTAATCAATCAAATAATAGAACATTATCTAGCCAGACACTTAGCAGTTTAACACCGAAGACTAAGCACTCAAATCTTATTGAATGGTCAACCGACCCCGGTTTGATTGCCATGAAGGAAGAGTTGGCATTGATGCGTTCTATGATGAAAGAACAATTAGATGGCATTGGTTGGGAAAGATTAACTGAGCGTGATCCTGTTACAGCAATGTTAAACCGACGTTTATCGTCTTTAGGAATTAGCCAGCCTATCATTGATCAACTTATTCCAAAAATTAACGCTAAACTTGATCCTGAATGTTGTTGGCAGAATTTATTAGCGATCTTAGCAAAATCGATCCCCACAGATGTCACTAATATCATTGCCAATGGCGGTATTTTAGCCTTTATGGGCGGGTCAGGAACGGGTAAAACAACAACGATTGCCAAATTAGCGGCAAGATACGTTATCAAGCATGGGCGAGATTCGGTTGCATTAATCACAACGGATAATTATCGAGCCGCTGGTTTACAGCAATTACAGAGTTTTGCAAAAATTCTAAACTTACCGGTTGCTCAGGTTTCGACCAAAAATACTCTCGATAACTTAATTGAGAAGTTTTCAGACAAAAAATTGATATTGATAGATACGCCTGGAATGAATCGAAGTGATAATGAAATTATAGAACAACTCAAGTGCCTGAAAGATTCAGCCAGTACTTCAGAGAGAAATACTCATCCTGGTTTGACAACAAGGCCGATTAAAAAATTGCTATTATTGCCAGCCACTCATCAACAATCCGTTTTACAACAATCATTAAACTTGTTTAAAGTCTACTCACCTGATAGTTGCATTATTACTAATGTCGATGAAGCAACTAGCCTAGGAGAGGTATTGAGTTGTTTGATCGAAAATCGATTACCCGTTGCCTATACGACCGACGGACAAAAGGTACCAGAAAATATTCGAGTCGCTAGAAATCATCATTTAGTCAGCAAAGCGGTATGGCTTGGCAATAAATATAAATCGCAAGATAAGATAATACTACCGTCAGAGAAAAAAGCATTAAAAGTAGCGGGCTAAATACCTAGTTTTATACAATATTGTTCATTAATAAAGCGCGGTGAAACTAAACAATAAAGCAAATACTGGTCTATGCTTTATTAAGTGCGTAAAAATAACAAAAAATAAACACAGGAGAGGGTTTCTTTGAGCCAAATAATAGAATTTTCATCATTGAATCGGGACAAACGGTCATCTATGCAACAATCAATGTCATCATCAGGCTCTTCATTAAAAAAATCCTTAAGGCCGGTTAAAGTTATAGCTGTGACTGGCGGTAAGGGGGGGGTAGGTAAGAGTAACATCGCAGTCAACTTATCCATTGCTCTTTGCAAGTTGGGTAAAAAAGTGATGCTTTTAGATGCTGATCTAGGCTTGGCCAATGTAGACATTATGCTGGGATTATATACTAAGCGAAATTTAGCGGATGTATTGAGAGGTGATTGTGAACTAAAAGATATCATTTTAGAAGGACCCAGCGGATTACAAATTATTCCTGCATCATCGGGAACTAAGAGTATGTCAGAGCTTTCGGTGATGGAGCATGCAGGAATTATTCAAGCATTCAGCGATATAGGAGAAGATATTGATATTTTAATCATCGATACTGCTGCCGGAATAACCGACATGGTAATTAATTTTATTCAAGCTGCACAGGATGTATTAGCGGTTGTTTGTGATGAGCCAACATCAATCACTGATGTTTATGCGCTAATGAAAGTTTTGAATAAAGAACATAAAATATCTAGATTTAATGTACTTGCTAATATGGTTCAAACCAGTAAACAAGGGCGTGAAATGTTTGCATCATTGAGTGCAGTTTGTAACCGATTTTTAGACGTTACCTTGAATTATATGGGGTCAATACCATTTGATGATCATGTCAGAATGGCAGTAAAAAAACAAAAACCATTAATTGATCTTTATCCGCGAGCACCAAGCGCAATTGCCATTAAAAGTTTAGCAAAAAAAGTAGAGCAGTGGCCAATGCCCGATAGCGCTAGTGGAAATATAGAGTTTTTCATGGAAAGACTCGTGTCTTAAATCAGTTAATCAAAATCTTGACTGAAATAAATAATAATTTACGGGAAACTATATAAAAGTGACGGGCGCCGATAGCTACAAGCAAGTACAAGGTCATCATAGTGATGACTATGCTATTCGCTATGCGCCATTGGTTAAACGTATTGCACACCATTTAATGGCACGTTTACCTGCAAGCGTACAGCTAGAAGATATGTTGCAAGCCGGAATGCTTGGTTTGATAGAAGCAGTTGGTAAGTTTGATGCTAGCAAAGGCGCAAGTTTTGAAACTTATGCGGGGATTAGAATTCGAGGCTCCATGATAGATGAGATACGTCGTGGTGATTGGGTACCGAGATCGGTTCACAAAAATGCTCGAAGCATTGCACAAATTATTAAAGAGATTGAACAAAAGACTGGGCGAGATGCACGAGATACTGAAGTTGCGGCTAAATTAGGTGTTGAGGTGGCAGAGTATCGACAAATGTTAATGGACGTTAGTAACGGTCATATGATGGATTTTGATGGTATGGGAGTGAGTGAAGATTTTTTTACTCAAGGAATATCAGAAACTAGCTTAACGCCATTAGAAAGAATACAAAAAGAAGATTTTAGGAACTCTTTGGCTAGTGCAATTGCCACTTTGCCAGAAAGAGAGAAGTTAGTACTTGCGCTCTATTATGATGAAGAATTAAATCTAAAAGAAATTGGTGAAGTGATGGGAGTCAGTGAGTCCCGAATTAGCCAAATTAATAGCCAAGCGATGTTGAGATTACAATCCAGATTAAAAGATTGGAAGAAAACCTAAAACTAGACTAGATTTAGAGTAGCTAGATTTAGTTGTAAAAAAATCTACTAAGTTACTGTCCTGGTTAACAATTGTATGTTGGCTGTAATGAGTGCAAATTTTATTTTTAATTATTAAGAGCGAATCATCTTAGACGGAGTGTTACCTTGGATAAGAATATGAAAATACTAGTGGTAGATGACTTTTCTACCATGCGTCGAATCATTAAAAATCTTTTACGAGATCTCGGATTCACCAATACTGAAGAAGCTGACGATGGCAATACAGCTTTACCTAAATTGCAAAATGGAAACTTCGATTTTTTAGTCACAGACTGGAATATGCCTGGAATGCAGGGTATCGATTTACTCAAAGCTGTTCGAGCAGATGAAAAGCTAAAAAGTATGCCTGTACTAATGGTGACAGCTGAGTCAAAGAGAGAGCAAATAATTGAGGCGGCTCAAGCGGGAGTGAATGGTTATATTGTTAAGCCATTTACGGCAGGAACTTTAGACGAGAAACTGAAGAAAATATTCGAGAGAATTGATGGATGAAACTAGCTAAAGTAATTCAATGCTATTTACTTAAGGCGCGCCTCAAAAGGATTCAATTTAATGGCTTTATCTGAAAAAGACAATTTAGAACGTACTATTGTTCAAACAAAAGAGCTTTTAAATCACTTAGAGAAAAGTGAAATAGAAGATGCACAAGATTTAATCGATTCTCTAGCATCAGATGGTGACGAAGATTTGTTTGTGGAAATCGGAAAGTTAACAAGAAACCTTCATGAAGCACTTTCTAATTTTAGAATGGATTCTCGCATCACAAGTATGGCTGCATCAGAAATCCCCGATGCAAAAGAAAGGTTAAACTATGTCATAGAAAAAACCGAAGAAGCTGCCAATAAAACGATGGATATGGTTGAAAGCTGTACAGATAGATCTAGAACGATGTCTAAGGATTCAGATGAATTATTAACAGAGTGGAAAAAACTTTATGCTCGAGAATTAGATCCCGGTGAGTTTAGAGCTTTATGTAAAAAGATAGAAAAACATCTAGAGAAAAATAAAGAAGATGCAGATTCTCTACATTCTGAATTGACCGAAGTATTAATGGCGCAAGGTTACCAAGATCTTACGGGGCAAGTGATACGTCAAGTAATAGAACTAGTTCAAGATGTTGAAGAAAGTATGGTTAACATCATCAAAATGTTTGGCAGTATGGATAGTTATGAAACAGAAAAAACTAAGCCATTGATTAAGGAAGGTGTTGAAGGTCCTGTGATTGATGTAAAGAAAAGAGATGATGTTGTTAAAGATCAAGATGATGTCGATGATTTGTTATCAAGTTTAGGTTTCTAGGGAGTTATTAATGTCTTTTGAAGCTGATGAAGAAATCCTCCAAGACTTTTTAATTGAAGCTGGAGAAATTCTGGAAGAAATGTCTGAGCAACTAGTTGCTCTGGAAAATGAACCAGAAAATATGGAACTGTTAAATGGAATTTTCAGAGGATTTCATACAGTTAAAGGTGGTGCCGGTTTTTTAAATCTGACAGCACTAGTTGATATATGTCACATCACAGAAAATATTTTTGATATTCTAAGAAACGGCGATAGGATTGCTGATGCTGAACTAATGGATTACATTTTGAAGGCTCTGGATCTTGTCAATGAAATGTTTGATGCGGTACGTGCAGGTGATGATCCTGAAGATGCTGATCCAGCCTTTTTAAAAGAATTAGGTTCGTTTGCTACGGCTAAAAATAATGAAGTTATCGAAGACGTTGCAGATACAGCTCAAGATTCAGAAGAGCCTATTAGCGATGATGAATTTGATGCATTATTGAATGAGGCTTCAAGTCAGTCGAGTTCTTCTCAAAGTTCTTCCAATGAAGCTCAAGCTTCAAGTGTTTCGAGCAGTGAAGATATAAGCGATGATGAATTTGAAGCGTTGCTTGATGAGTTACATGGTACTAGTTCAGACTCAAGTAAGAAAACACCAGCAAAACCTTCAAATGTTTCATCTAATGATGAAATATCAGATGACGAATTTGAATCATTGCTTGATGAACTTCATGGTAAAGGTGATTCACCGTCAAATGAAAAAGATAATACCAATTCTAGTAAAGTAACTGCACCGAGTGCGTCTTCGACAGCTCCGGGCAACTCGGATATGATCGGCGATGATGAATTTGAATCATTACTTGATGAATTACATGGCGCGAATAAAGGATCAACAAAAGAAGAAAAAATAGAGAAATCTGTGGCAACGTCTAAACCGATTAAAAAGGAAGTTAAAAAAGAAATTAAAAAGACTGTAGTAAAAGCAAAGTCAGTGCCTGACAAAAAGAAAAAACCAGCAAAAAAATCAAACGCAATCGTAACCGAAGCAACCGTTCGTGTAGATACCAAACGTTTAGATGATATTATGAATATGGTTGGCGAGCTAGTTCTTGCGAGAAATAGATTAAAAACAGTTTCGGCAAAAATGCAAGAAGAAGATGGCGACTTAGCAAAAGCCGTTTCAAATTTGGATATAGTAACGGCTGATTTACAAGGCGCTGTTATGAAAACTCGAATGCAGCCTATCAAGAAAGTTTTTGGTCGTTTTCCTCGAGTTGTTCGTGATTTAGCAAGAAGCTTGAAGAAAGAAATTGATTTGAAAATGGTTGGTGAAGAAACAGATTTAGATAAAAACTTGGTTGAAGCATTAGCTGATCCATTAGTTCACTTAGTTAGAAACTCTGTCGATCATGGCGTAGAAATGCCAGAAGACCGAGTTGCCGTCGGAAAAAGCCGAACCGGAACGATTACCCTATCCGCAACTCAAGAAGGCGATCATATTATGTTAACCATCAAAGATGATGGTAAAGGGATGGATGCTGATGTCTTACGTGGCATTGCAGTAGATAAAGGTATGATGGATAAAGATGCAGCCGATCGTTTAACTGATAATGAATGTTATAACCTAATATTTCATGCTGGTTTCTCGACTAAAAAAGAAATTTCTGATATCTCCGGAAGAGGTGTTGGTATGGATGTTGTTAAAACAAAAATCACTCAATTAAATGGCTCGCTCGATATTATTTCTAAGCTAGGAGAAGGGACGACCATTTTAATTAAAGTGCCGTTAACCTTAGCAATATTGCCGACCTTGATGATTAAATTGGGCGATCAAGCTTTTGCATTCCCGTTATCCGCGGTTAATGAAATTTTCCACCTTGATTTGACTAAAACCAATACCGTTGACGGACAATTAATGATTGTTGTTAGAGAGAAAGCATTGCCCTTATTTTTCTTAAATGAAATGCTAGTTAATCAATTTGCGTCAGACGCACGTGAACGACAAGGACATGTAGTGTTAGCTCAAATTGGAACCCAAACGGTTGGCTTTGTAGTTGATTCGTTAGTTGGTCAAGAAGAAGTTGTTATTAAACCGTTAGGTAAATCACTTCAAGGAACACCTGGGATTGCGGGTGCAACCATAACCAGCGATGGAAAAATTGCTCTAATTTTGGATATCCCAACCCTTTTGAATCATTACGCTTAACTGATTTAAATATCCAGTTTAAACATTCGTAATAAGGAAAATAAATGGCAATAACCGTACTAATTGTCGATGATTCGAATTTTTTCTGTAAACGAGTTGGAACGATTTTAAATTCAGCCAGTGATATTGATGTTATTGGTGTTGCCCATAATGGGCGCGAAGCGATTGAGAAAGCGAAGAGTTTACAGCCAGATGTAATTACGTTAGATGTGGAAATGCCAATTATGGACGGCGTTACAGCATTAAAAGAAATCGTCAAAGTGTGTAATGCAAAAGTTTTGATGTTGTCTTCTTTAACTTATGGGAATGCAAAAATAACATTAGATGCCTTGGATGCTGGTGCGACAGATTTCCTATTAAAATCATATGAATCTCTTGCAAGCAATAGTGATGATTTAATTAAATTACTGCAATCAAAAATCAGAGAATTAGGACAAGCTAAAACATTCCGTAAAGCTCCAACTTACAAAGCACCAAGATATAAAGCTAAGACTCAAGCTTCACAAAAAGTAGTAAAACCTTTAGCTAGTAGAAATACCAATGTATCTTACAATGCGCCAAAGAAAAGCTATAAACTAGTAGCAATAGGTGCATCTACTGGTGGCCCAGTAGCATTACAAAAGTTGTTGATACCAATTCCCGCAAATTTTCCTCACCCAATTACAATTACACAACACATGCCTGGTACTTTTACTGGAGCATTTGCATCAAGAATGAATGGTTTATGCAAGTTAAATGTTGTTGAAGCCGAAGATGGTTTGTCGCTCAAAGCTGGAACTGTTTATGTTGCTCCAGGTGGAAAACAAATGGTATTTGAAGGTACTGCAAATTCTGCAAGAATTAGAATTAAACCGACAACTCCCAGGCTTCAATATTCTCCTTCAGTTGATATTTCTTTTGGATCAGCATCCAAGGTATTTTCAGGAAGTGTTTTAGGCATAATATTAACAGGAATGGGAGCTGATGGAACGGAAGGCTGTCGTTTGCTAAAATCCTGTGGCGCTAGAATTTGGTCGCAAAACGAGGCGTCATGTGTCGTTTATGGTATGCCTATGTCGGTGACTAAAGCTGGCATTAGCGAGAGAGAGTTGGCGATTGATGAGTTTGCGCCAGCAATTTTAAAAGAGATTAGGTGATAGGACTATGAGTTTTACTATTTATTCAAATTTTCAAAATAATAAAAGAGATTACCGATGGATCGCTTAACAATTGTTGGAATAATCGTCGCGTTAGGAGCCATTTTCGGCGGACAAATGCTTGAAGGTGGAAGTGTCTTCGCTCTATTAAACCCCGCAGCGTTTGTGATTGTATTTGGAGGAACCGTGGGTGCGGTATTGTTGCAAACCCATGGTAAAACATTTGTTAAAGCATTATCAATATTGAGCTGGGTTTTTAAAACGCCTAGATATCCATTGAAGGAAACGATTATTCAAATTACATCATGGAGTCATCTAGCGCGTCGAGAAGGATTACTTGGTTTGGAAAAAAGTATCAATCAAAAAATGGATCCCTACATTTTGAAAGGGTTAAATATGTTGGTTGATGGTAATGATGCCGAAGCGATAAGAAATGCGCTTTATATTGAACTCGATGTAGCAACGAAAGAATTAATGAGTGCTTCAAGAGTGTTTGAATCTCTAGGCGGCTATTCGCCAACAATAGGAATCGTCGGAGCCGTTCTTGGATTAATTCAAGTGATGAGTAACCTAACTAATCCTGAAGTTTTAGGGCAGGGTATTGCAACAGCTTTTGTGGCAACAATTTATGGTATTGGTTTTGCAAATTTATTCTTTTTACCTGTCTATCATAAATTGAGAGCCATCATTTCTCAAAAGGCACATTATATGGAGTTGATTTTGGAAGGTGTCGCTTGTATTGCTGAAGGTGAGAACCCTCGGGTGATTCAATTAAAGTTAGAAGGTTTTGTTGAGAGAAGTTAGTCAATGTAAAGTGACTGCTAAAAATAATTGGTTATTAAATATTTATGTGGAATGAGTTGTGAGAAGAGTTAGAAATAGTATAAATGAGCACGAGCAAGATGTTAATCGTTGGTTAATTTCTTATGCTGACTTTATTACTTTATTATTTGCTTTTTTCGTTGTTCTTTATTCTATTTCTCAAGTTGATGTTAGTAAATACAAAGATCTATCGACATCTCTAGAAGGTGTTTTTCATTCTCCAGAATTAAGCACAAAACCTATCCAAATTGGAGAAGTCAGTAAGAGTTTAACGCCCGTTACTGGTGATAACTCTGAGCAACCTGATTTAGCGATCAATGAAAATGAATCTGAAAATGACCTAGAAAATCAAGAAGTCATTGACTCAGAAAATTTTGCGTCAAGCGAAGAGTTTAAAGATTTAGAAAATGGCCTTAAAGCCAGCTTAGGCGATCTAATTGATCAAGAATTAGCAGAGATAAAATCAGACCCAAATTGGATTAATATTGTGTTGAAGAGTGGTTTACTCTTTCCGTCTGGAAGCGATCAGTTAAACGAAGGTGCTGACTCTCTAATGGAAGAAGTTTCTAAACATCTCAATAAAAACCGCCAGCTAATATTAGTACATGGTCATACCGATAACATACCCATTGATACAGATAGGTTTCCATCAAATTGGGAATTATCTAGCGCAAGAGGCGTTGCAGTAGTTAGAGCATTACAAAGACTTACAGTTATTCCGAATAGATTAAGTGTAGAAGGGCATGGTGAATACCAACCAGTTGCTAGTAATGATACTGAAGCTGGTCGAAAAGAAAACAGAAGAGTGGTGATTTCAATTTCTCGTAAGCAACGAATTCCTGAGAACAATGTTATTGTTGAGAATAAGAACAATGCTGAGCCAACCACTCAGTCACAAACTGATTCAAAGAGCAAAGATGAAGAAAAAGAATACGAGATCATAAAATTACCTGGTGGTGGTATTTTGATTCGAGGTAAAGATAATAATGCAGAAAATTAATCGAATGATAGACAGTAATAATGAAGGTCGTGTAAATGGATAGTTCAATGAATATTTGGACCATTGCGAATCAAAAGGGCGGCGTTGGTAAGACAACTTCGGTTGCAACGCTTGCTGGAATACTAGCGTCAAAAGGGTACAGGGTTTTGATGCTTGATTGTGATCCGCAAGCTTCTTTAACCGCTTATTTTGGATTTGATAGTGAGGCGTTAGACTCAACACTTTTTCAATGGTTTTTAAACTTTCCTAAAAGTTACGAAGAAGCAAAATCACCAATTCTTAAAATTGGCAATGAAGTCACTCGAGAAACATCCGTTATTGATTTAGTACCAGGATGCATGAGTTTAGCGACGCTGGATAAACGATTTAATGATAAAGAAGGTATGGGATTAGCGGTTGGCAAGACGTTAAAATACCTTGAAGCGGATT
>JQIA01001369.1_pt1 | contig 13082 bp, 12 predicted proteins | sample 811431 | NCBI WGS metagenome assembly JQIA01 (sample SAMN02998118, study PRJNA258478) | marine sediment metagenome | biome: marine; feature: seafloor; material: sediment; isolation source: oil-polluted sediment collected from 3 locations (0.5 km, 0.7 km and 0.9 km)... | place: USA: Gulf of Mexico ... | reverse complement strand
GCTCGAGTAAACCCAAAGTGCCACCGGCATGATCGGCGTCACCATGACTGATCATGAGACCATCAATTGCCGACCGTCATAGTACGAAACTTAATTAACTTAAAAGGCTCTTTAAAACGTCCTACTCGTTCTTGAATAAAAATAGGTGAGCCTGTATCAAAGTAACCAATTACAGTTAAAACAAGTAAAAATGGAAAGGCGAATAAAAGCCCAAAGAAGGCAAATAAAAAATCTAGTAGTCGAATAAATAAAAAGGTCATGTGGTATCTCTAATTAGGTCATAGCCTAAAGTTTAATTTCAGGTTAATTATAGTTTTGGGGTTAACTTGAATGTTCCTCTTTAAAGTATTTAGCAGTAGCTAAAAAACCTTGCTCTACCGAATATGGCGGTTGCCAATTTAGTGTATCTTTGGTGTGGTTAATATCTACTTGCAAAGATCCACATAATCTATCGATAACAGCTGACTTACCTAAAATTTTTCCAGCAATAGAAAAAAGTATATTAGGTACGGGTAGCATAAATCCGGTCTTGCCTAATCCAACACTTAAACTTTTAACAAACTCTTTAGTAGATAAATCATTATCATCTGACACTAAAAAGGTATGATTCGCAGCATTTGGATTATTAATACACTCAACAATTAAACTGATCAGGTTTTCTACATATACCATTGAACGTTTATTTTGATTTATACAACCAAATGGCAGAGGAATACCTGTTGAAGTAAGTTTTAACATTGCAGCAAAATTTGCTTTAACGCTAGGGCCATAAACAAGTGGAGGTCTAATTATCACGACTTCCATTCCGGTTTCATCCGCGATTAATTTTAAACCAGCTTCTGCTTCTGCTTTGGAAATACCATAAGGGTCTTCTGGAGAAGGTTCATCAGAACTTTTATAGCGTGCCCTGTTAGTAGTGCTTTCACCGTTAACTTTAATGGAACTAACAAAGATAAAACGTTTAACCCCAGATGAAGCCGCCTGCCTAGCTAAATTTAATGTTCCTAGTGTATTCACTTGCCTAAATACTTCCAATGGTTCGAGAGAATTATCCTTTATGATGTGTACTCTAGCGGCACAATGCACTAATACTGATACTGAACTTAATATATCAGAAACATCTATATTTTTGTCAAAGGCACATTGATAAAATAATGCGTTAGGTATATTTGTATTTCGTCGCCCTAAAATAATCAGTTTCTTAGCATCAAGCATTTGAACTAAATGAGATCCAACAAAACCTGTTGCTCCTGTAACCAAAATCATTTTATCTCCTAGGGTCGAATCGGGTAAAAACTGCTGAAAAAGAATTTTGTAAACGCCCAGGGATCATTGCTCGAATCAAAGGATAAAAAAGTGCTAAATAAGATACTACATGATTATCAAAACTATAAACGGCTTTTAATCCAACCATTGCACGGTTAAAACCTACTTTTACTGTGTTTTTCTTAGCAGCTTGTTCTATTACTCTATAGCAAATTAGAGGTTCTGATATATTAGAAAATTTTAAACCGTTAAAAGCAGCTCTAATCCATAAGTCATAATCATCTTGTCTATGTTTTGCTAATTCATTGTAACTTCCTATAGCTAATATTTTTTCCTTTCTGAACATTACTGATGGATGTATGAATGGACAAGACCAAATTTTTTTCTTTATATCAAGATGCTCTGTTGGAACTTTTCTTATAGATAAAAAAGAACCATCACTAGAAATATCTTGGGAATAGCCTCCACAAATATCTACAGATGGATTATTCTTCATAAACTCCAATTGCAAGCCAAACCTATTCCGTAGGCAAATATCATCAGTGTCCATCCGAGCGACTAAATCATAGGAACAATGCTTTAGCCCTATATTTAAAGCTTTGGATAGACCAACATTTTCTCTTAGCGGCAATGTTTTAATGTTGAGTAATTTTAGCCAGATATCAACTACGTCTTGCAATTCTTTAGAAATAGGACCATCAACAACCAATATAATTTCTGAAGCTGTTACAGTTTGTTCACTTAGACTTTTGAAGCATACATCTAGGTGCTCAGTATTTTCAGCATAATACAGTGACATTAAGACACTAAATTTATTTAACATTGTGTAAATCCATAGGGCAAAAACCCAGTAATTTTTTGAATACGTAGTAGTCGTAGTAGTAAGAAAACCAATTAGAATTAGGTCTCAATTCTGCGCCTCCCCTATGGTAGGCTCAGCTACATAAATTCATGAAATCAATATTCATTGCATTTTTATGTTAAGCGATATTTTAAGAGGTAACTTTTAAGAATTCAATGTATTCAGTTTGCTGAAAGATACATATTTATTCGAGGTCATTTTTAATTATAGAAAAAGAATTAAGAGGCAAACCACTCCGTTCTTTATCTTTAAACCATTGAGATGGAGCCACTTTAACAGCTCCTTTCTTTGTATTTAAATGCGAAGCTAACCAACTAAAACTACTATTTGCAATGATATTGACGTTACAACTCATCATCAGTATAAAATCATCAAAAAAAGTGCCATCCTCTGATATATAATACGCATTTAAAAATGTGAAATTTTCTTTAACCCACTTTACATCATCTGAACAAACAAAAATATTACAATCTTCTTTGATATAATCTGGCAAAGAGTTGATTGAGGCTTTATAGTAACTGATAGGGCAAGTGCCATAAATATCTTTATACTTTCCCTTTAAGTAATCCCCTCGACGAACATGTATTGAAATTGAAGTTTTAGCTTGAAATATTCGCTCTAAAATAGGCTCTATTAGAATTGATGAATGAGATAATATTTTGTCACAAAGACTTTTCTTTATATCTTCATCAACAAACTCAATATACTCAGCTGAATGCCAATAACCATTTAAGTATATATTCCTTCCCTTAAAAGCGAGTAACTTTTCAACACTAGCATCATCTGAAAAGGATGAAAAATTAAACGATGAAGGTAAAAAAGCACCTCTTGAAAATCGAATTAATGATTCTGATTTAAACCCCATAAACAGCTTTTGCACACTATTCCTTTTTAGCTTTTGAAACAAAGAGAAAAACGAATAATCTGATATATCAAGGATTAGCTGTCGATTCGTTTTCTCGGCTAAAGTTGATGCAAATAAATATTGCAAACATTGATTAGCAAAACCTCCTTGGATTTTACATATTACTTTTCCCATTGAACACCCCCCTATTTATTTGAATTAAGTTTATATTGTAAACTAAAAATGAAACCTGGAATTAAAAATAACCAAGGATATACATATCCTCGAGATACCAGCGTAATAATAATAATATATAAAGGGAGCATACTAGATAAACGGGCTAAATGATTATCACTCTGAACTCTAAGCAATACCATAATTGAATTTACAACTAGAACTATCACTCCTATAAACCCCAGAATACCGAACTGCCTAAAATAAGATAACACTCCATGAATATACCCCCCCCAGCGAGCACCGTGTGCGTCAGAAGAAGTTTCTAACTGACCTGAAAAGTCACCAAGAAAAAAATTTTTTGTAATAGCGTTAAGCCCCGAGTCCAGCATAGTTATCCTTCCTGCAAGAGAGCTATCATCATTACCAATTGTAAATAATCGAGCCGCATAGCCACTTGTATTATCTTGTAAATACCCCCAAGAAAAGTAAACAATCAATACACTCAATAAGAATATAAATATTGTTTTCACATTAGTAATATCTCTTATAGAGAAAATCATATACGTAATAAGCATTACCAAAAAAGCTGTTCTGGAGGATATAAAAAACAAACAAAGCAAACTCAAAAACAATACAAACAACACTTTGATTTTTGAATTTAAAATAGGAAAAAGACATAAAGATAAAATAGCTAAAGAATCAGAAAGTACCAGTGTAAAAGCCCTGTTGGATGGATCAGTTGTGCCCATGAAATTTAATGTTAGCCTAGAATAATCAACATTAAATAAGATAAATAAGACTGAGACACACCACAAAAATATAATTAACTTTGCCTTTGTTACTGTGAATTTAAGTAAATAAAAACCAAGGAAAAACATACAAAGAGACGAAGCTAATATCGGCCAGTTAAACTCTAAAGCTGATTTATCTACCCCTGCAGCCACAGGTCCTACAATATCAAGGTGAGTAAGAAGTTGAACTATGAATATCAATAAAATTAATAAAGGGGATACTATGTAGACAAGTAAATTACCCATTGAATTTTCAGATATATGAAAAACATGGGAAGATAATTTAGGTATATAAAAAATACAACAAATAGCCCCTAACACATATCCAACACCTCTTGCCATATAAAGGTAACTCAACATTGGATATCCAAACATATTACTAATACTACCTATTATTCCTAAAGGAAAAATAAGTACAAAGATAATGAATGCAATATTGCTTATTTCTAATTCCAGTTTATTCATTTCAAATCACCTAACTCCGCTAAATTTAAACTGTGAAAAGCTGATAATTGAAAATAGCAACCTGATCAAATATTGCCTTTCGCTTGTGAAGTAAACTAATAATATATTTGAAATAAATAATGAAAATACCGTTGAAAAAATAGCTCCATTTATTCCATATATAGGAATAAGTAAAAAATTAAGAAATAAATTGATTACTAATCCAACTAAAACCCTAATTAATCGAGAGAATGATCTTCCAGAATAAATTTGAAATTGACTGATTGCAACTCCTGTAAAATTCAAAATAATCACAAGTTGATATATAAAATACCCTACCCAAGTCACAGCTAACTCTTTACCGACAACTACCATAAACGCACAATATATAAGCAAAGATACACTTATCGATAATAAAGATAAAATAAAAAGCAACCTAAAATAATTAGCAATGAAATCATTCGTAAAATCGGTTTTATACGCTTTTGGTAAATACAAGGCCCCTATTACAGCGGGCAAGAAAACAAACGAATCAGAAATTTTCACGACGATACTATATTTAGCTAATTCCCCATAGTCCAACATAGCCCCAATCATAAATTGATCAATTTTAGAATAACCAATAATAGATAGGGATGCTAATAAGACAGGAATACAATGCTTAAATTGCATTTTATAATCGTTAAATGAGATCCCCGCCCCTCTCAAGTTATTGAACATCTTCTTTTTAAAAAAAAAGTATGCTGGAGATAATATTTCACAAAAAAAAGAAACAACCATTAATTCTAAAAAATATTCGGAGTAAGCAGCTCCTGCCCTAAGTAATATAGATATGACAATAAAGACAATCTTAACTTTATAAATAGCAATATAGTTACCTTCATCATAATAGAGCTGTTCGGTCATGGCGAAAGGTGAGAATATAAAAAATAATAAACCAATTATTAGGGGGCTAGATAAACTGTACGTACCAGACAACACAATAAATAAAAGTAAAAATAAACAAGAACATATTGAAAATATGAGCCTGTATCTAAAAATTAATATAGTAGCTTTTTCTTTTCCTATATCAGTTATAGTCTTATTTGCAGTAAGGTCAGTACCCGCTATAGATATAACCACCCCTATAGATAACAAAACTTCTAGTAATATATAATAGCCAAATTCATTGCTATCTACATTTTTTGCAACAACAAAAATCAAAAAAAACATAGATATAGCTTTAAGAAATTTCTCAAGTAAAGCCCAAAACTCTTTACTATTATATATTTTAAAAGAAAGCTTGGCATTTATACGCATATTAAAGGTCTTTGAGATGTTTTATCGCTACAGGGTTAGTTATAATCATTTTTATCCCCCTCAGTAAATTATAACTACGCTCTGAAAAAGTCATTTTACATGAGTGCTTTTTATAAAATTGAATTAAACCTTTTAATTTTTTATTTGAAACTCGATTTTGACCCGGTATATCATGGCACACATACAACTCTTCATTAACTTTATAAGCATTGCCAAACTTCTCTATGACTCTTAGCCACATATCATGATCTTGTGAAGCAACCAAAGATTCATCAAACAATCCTACATCAAGTAATTTATCTCTATCTACCAAAACTTGCGAGCCTATAAAGTTCGCTTTATACATCATAAAACATGTTACTTCTTGCTTTCTCTTCTTTTCGCTAACCGAACACTCATTTAATTTAACTATTTTTGAATGGCTAGCATACAAAGAATATTTACCCCCCCATTTTTTATACATTTTTACTAAATGGCTAATCCTTTGAACTGTAAACTCATCATCATCATCTAACCCTGCAATTAAGGATCCTTTAGCACTTTTAATCCCCATATTCCTTGCAAAGCAAGCGCCTTTGCTAATTTCATTACGAAGGATTTTAACTTCACAATTAAAGTTATAAGATAAAGTATGCTGGTAGATATCATGATTGGAACCATCATCAACTATAATTATTTCAATCTCTTTATAAGTTTGATTTTTAACTGACTCAACAGCTCTTAGTAATGGTTCCACTCTATTTTTTGTAGTTATAATAACTGTTACCAGTGGATTTAAAACATCGCTATTCATTTTCTCACGTCTCCATTTTTAGCTTATACTTACCGTCTATATAAATAATAACTCACTTACCATGCAACGCTTAAACAGCATCAATGACACTTAAAAAAATACCAACCATTAAATAATCTATCCAGCTAGTTTATTTTTATTAACAACGTACTTATTTCGACAATTAAGTTACTCTATTTCGATTAAATTTAATCGCCACTCTAGTAATCTAATATTTTTGCTAATAATTCTATTTCATTTTTTATAAAATTCTGGTGATTACCTACAAATAAACCATGTTCATCAAGGTATTCAGAAGCTTCTAATGTGCCCGAAATTTCATAATCAAAATACTCAAGGACTTCTGTATTTTTAAGGAAATTTCCTGTCACAATTGGGCGACACTCAATACCACTTTCAGCTAACAGCTTAACAAGTTCAGCTCTGTTGTATGGAGAGCCCTCTTTGATAATTAGAGAAAAACCAAACCAACTACTTGAACCAGTTTCTTTTTGAATACTTAAATATGGATGGTTTGCAAATAACTCTTGGAATAGTTTTGCATTATCACGGCGAATTTGGATAAAACTGGGTAATTTTTTAAGTTGCTCAATACCTAAGGCTCCACTCATTTCTAAAGGGCGAGCATTATATCCTGGCAACATAAACTTAAATGACTCTTCAAATGGATCATCACTTTTCTCGCCGCTCACTTCATTGAATTTTGGTAAATTACGTGTCCAGCCATGCGCTCGAATGCAAAGTAGGATATGGTAGAGCTCTTCATCATCTGTGACGATGCAACCGCCTTCCATAGTGGCAATATGATGAGAGAAGAATGAACTGTATGTCCCCATCACACCAAAGGTGCCTGCTTGTTTTCCGTTAAGCGTAGCGCCCATTGACTCACAATTATCTTCTAAAATGAAAATATCTCGCCCTGCAATAATCTCATTCATATGGTCGTAATCGTTGGGGTTACCCAGTAAATTAACTGACAAGATGGCACGTGTATTATCTGTGATCGCAGCTTCTAACTTGTCTAAATCCATATTTAGTGTATTACGGTCAATATCAACAAACTTTACTTTTAATCCATACTGTTGCAATGGGAAGTAAGTAGTGGACCAAGAAACTGCAGGTACAATAATTTCATCACCACGCTTTAACTTTAATGACTCGTTTTTTGTAAAAAACAGTGCCGCAATCATCAATAAGTTTGCTGTTGAACCAGAGCTAACCATTAACGCATATTTTGAACCAAAAAAAGCAGAAAAACATTTTTCATACTGAGCAACTTCTTTGCCCATTGTAAACATATCAGAGTCAATTACTCGTTGAATTGCAGAATACTCATTGTCATCCCACGTGCTACTTGCTAAAGCGTAATTAGTCATTACAATACTCACTTAAATAAAATTCATAGGTCTGTTTAATACCAGCATCTAAACTGGTTTTGTAACTCCAACCAAACTCTTCTAGTCTCGCATCATCAATCAGCTTCTGCTTCATTCCAACGGGTTTGCTTAAGTCGTGCTTAAACTTTCCGGTATAACCAACCACACCAGCTATCGCTTGGTAGTATTCGTTAATGGTATAATCAGTGCCTAAGCCAACATTTAAATTCTGTGGCATCGTTGAGAAATTTTCTACTGCATAGAAAACAAACTCAGCCAAATCCTCTGCATACATAAATTCGCGGCGAGCTTCGCCGTCCCCCCAAATATCTAACTCTGGTTGCTGACTCTTTTTAGCTTCATCAATTTTACGAATAACAGCAGGTATCATATGCGAATGGTTGGGGTCAAACTTATCAAAACGGCCATATAAATTGCATGGAATAATCGTTTTATATAAGCGTTTTGGACTTTCCTGACAAATATATTCGCATAATCGCGTACTAGTGATTTTTGCAAGCGCATAACCTTCGTTAGTTGGTTCAAGCTCACCTTTAAGAATCAAATCTTCAGACAGCGGGTTAATGGCATCTCGGGGGTACATGCATGAACTGCTTAAATTTAAAAAGCGACCTACGCCAGCATTATTTGCCGCGATAAGGATATTGAGCCCCATTTGCATATTATCCACAAGGAACTTAACTGGCTGAGCCATATTAGCTTGAATACCGCCAACAATACCTGCGGCATGAATAACCATATCTGGTTGATGTATTTTCAGATACTTTTGAACTGCTATTCCATCAAGTAAATTAAGCTCGATACTGCTTGGTGATAAAAATTCATGTTTATGTTTTTGTGCAACGTCTAGAATATTTTTGCCAACCATTCCATTGGCACCCGTTAATAATATTTTCATTCTATGCTATGACTCTATTGAAACAGGCTTATTGTAACCATGTTCTTTAAGAATGGCGTGCTGTTTAGCTTTGTTAAGGTCGTTTTCAACCATCTCCGCGCACATTTCTTCAACAGTTATTTCTGGAACCCAGCCTAATTTAGCTTTTGCTTTAGATGGGTCGCCTAACAATGTTTCAACTTCTGCTGGACGGAAGTAGCGAGGGTCGACTTTAACAATAATATCACCTACTTTTAATGCTGGAGCGTTGTCACCTGAAATAGATTTAACCACTGCAATTTCGTTTAGACCTTCACCAATAAATTCAAGTTCTATTCCTGCTTCTTTAGCAGACAATGTAACAAATTCACGTACAGAAATTTGCTTGCCCGTAGCAATAACAAAATCATCTGCTTGTTCTTGCTGCAACATCATCCATTGCATACGAACGTAATCTTTAGCATGACCCCAGTCACGTAGAGCGTCCATATTACCAAGGTATAAACAAGACTCTAAGCCTTGGGCAATATTAGCAACCGCGCGGGTAATTTTACGTGTAACAAATGTTTCTCCACGGCGTGGGGATTCATGGTTAAAAAGGATACCGTTACACGCATACATTCCATAAGATTCACGATAGTTAACAACTATCCAATATGCATACATTTTAGCTACTGCATAAGGTGAACGCGGGTGAAATGGGGTAGTTTCTTTTTGTGGTATTTCTTGGACTTCGCCATAAAGTTCAGAAGTAGACGCTTGATAAAATTTAGTTGTTTTTTCCATACCCAAAAAGCGAATAGCTTCAAGGAGGCGCAATGTACCCATAGCATCAACATCAGCTGTGTATTCAGGACATTCAAATGAAACAGCAACGTGCGATTGCGCACCTAAGTTATATACTTCATCAGGTTGAACATCTTTGATAATGCGCGTTAGGTTTGAAGAGTCCGTTAAATCACCGTAGTGCAAAAAGAATTTTTGATTTTTCTCATGATTGTCTTGATAAATATGATCCACTCGTTCAGTATTCAGTGAAGATGCTCTACGCTTAATACCATGAACTTCATAGCCTTTTTCTAGTAGAAACTCGGCAAGGTATGAACCATCTTGACCAGTAACACCTGTTATTAACGCTACTTTATTTTTTGTCATATTTTTTCCTAAATTTATTTTCAATTTGTTATTTACAGATGTTGTCAAAACGTTAATCTAACTTTAGGAGCTAAAAATCTCATCCGCTTTGTTTCTTTTTTGAAAGTACCACTTTGTGTGATTATGTACTTCATTATGATTCAGTAATTCACTTTCTTTAAACCATCGGTATTCATTATGCTGCTCATTTGGTAGTTTAATTAGACTGCCATTAAAAATGAGCTCATATGCTAATACTATATAATGTGTAGTAAACTTGTCTTCAGTGATATTATCAGTATAAAAGTGCTGATAAACACCTAAAAATTTAGCTTCACATTTTTCCATTGCTAACTCTACTTTTAATAGCCGCTCAAATGAGTTATCTAATTGCTCATCTTTTAAAACTCTTCCGCCAGGTACAAACCAAAAGCCTTGAGCTGGCCGATTTATTCGTTTTCCTAATAGAACTAGCCCTTCACTATTTTTAACCACTAAATCTATTGATATAAGTGGTGTAGAGGCTATAACTGTTTTGAAAGTAGCTAATGGTAACATATCCATTCCTTCAAGCTTTGTGGAGCTACTTTCGACCATACTTATCATCAAATCGAACAATGTCGTCTTCACCTAAATATGAGCCTGTCTGTACTTCTATTAACTCTAAGGGTAAAACACCTGGATTCTCTAATGCGTGTATTTGACCTAATGGAATATAGGTAGATTCATTTTCAGACAATAAAAACGTTTTATCACCATTAGTCACCTTGGCAGTACCTGAAACAACTATCCAATGTTCAGATCTGTGATGGTGCATTTGAACGGACAATTTTGCACCGGGCTGCACTGTGATGCGTTTTACTTGATCACGGGTGCCAAAATCAAGAGAGTCATATTTACCCCAGGGGCGGTATACTTCCCGCTGATGTTTATACTCATAACGATTATCGGTTTTTAAACGATTAACGATTGACTTTACCTCTTGCACTTTGTCTTTGTTAGCCACTAATATGGCATCTTTGGTTTCAACAATAACCAAGTTATCAACACCTACTGTTGTTACCAACCTGTTTTCAGCATTTATATAACTGTTAGTTGTTGACTGTGAAATAACGTCACCCTGTGAAACATTACCCTGCTCATCTTTGGCACTAACTTCCCAAAGTGAAGAAAAAGAACCCACGTCACTCCACTCTGCATCTAATGGTACAACAACAGCATGCCCTGTACGCTCCATTACCGCATAATCAATAGAGTCTTCAGGGCATTGATTAAAAATATCGGCACTAATACGGGTAAAGTCTAAATCATGGCTTTTATTCTTAAAGGCCCTTTGGCAGACTGATAATATTTCAGGAGAATATTTTTGTAGTTCTTCTATATAGCGAGACGCTTTAAACATAAACATGCCGCTATTCCATAAATATTCACCGGTTGATAAATAGTCTTGAGCGGTTGCTAAATCTGGCTTTTCAACAAAACTGGCTACGGTGTAACTGTTAGCATTTATCGTCTTAGTAGTCGATGTAAGCAAACTACCTTGTTTTATGTAACCGTAACCTGTTTCTGCATGAGTAGGTACAATACCAAACGTAACGAGTTTGCCTTGCTCGGCAAAGATTGAGGCAGAAACAATCGATTGTTGAAAAGCCTGTACATTTTTAATGACATGATCAGCAGCAAGCACTAATAAAAGCGGGTCATCACCATTATCTATTGCGGCAAGTGCTGCTAAGGTAATTGCTGGAGCAGTATTCTTCCCCATGGGTTCAAGAATAATACTACTAGCTTTGCTGTTATTCAGACGTAATTGTTCCGCAACAATAAAACGGTGTTCGTTATTACAAATGATAATAGGATCGAAACAATTATCATCTAAGCGATTTATAGTTTCTTGTAATAAGGTATTTTCACTGATTAAGGGTAAAAATTGTTTCGGATGAAGTGCGCGTGACATTGGCCATAATCGACTTCCGCTGCCACCAGACATAATTACTGGTAATATCATTAATAAATTCTTTAATCCCTTATTCTGGAAATAATTGAGGCCTAAAACTCGGTATTCAAATATGTTATATATTTAAATAGCTATTGTTCTATTCAGCATTCGAGTTCAGGTTTACTTATCTGATTTATATTCGTAGTTGTAGTAGCCGTAATAACCATAAGCGTTACTGGCTTTTTTCACTACGCCGTTAAATACAACGCCTTTTACGTCTATGCCATTTTGTTCAAAACGCTGACGGGCATAATCAATTTCTTTAATCGCATTTTGACCAAAGCGTGTAACCAATAACATAGTGCCAGCATGGCCACCAACAATAGCAGGGTCAGTTACCGCTAAAATAGGTGGAGTATCAATAATAATGATATCGTATTGAGCTTTTATTTCTGTAATCAAGTTACTAAAGTTTACATGCATAAGTAATTCAGAAGGGTTCGGCGGCACTTGTCCACGAGTAATAATATTCAACCCATCAACAGTTGTTTTTTTAGTTACTTGTTCAAGGGTTTGTTGTCCTGACAAATAATCTGACAAACCATTCTCCCACGCTAAGCCAAATTGCTTTTGTAAATAACCTTTACGCATATCAGCATCAATCACTAAAACCTTTTGACCACTTTGCGCCAGTACTGCTCCTAAGTTAGCGGAGATAAACGACTTACCCACACCTGGAGATGGGCCGGAGATGGCTATAACATTATTTTTTGCTTCCATCATGGCAAAGTGTAAACTAGTACGTAAGCTTCGTAAGGCTTCTATAGATAGATCTGCAGGATTGTCTACCGCTAATACATTATGCTTAGGATTTAGCTTACGCTTTTTGCCTTTAGCTAAGGCTTTAGCTAAGCCAGCCAGCTTATCTTGATGCATTGAAAATGGTACACTGGCGTAAACAGGTAAACCTATCGCTTCTATCTCGCTTGGATCTTCAACGCCTTTATGCAATGCTTTTTGTACTAATACGATGGCTATGGCTAACATACCGCCTAGCATAGTTGCCATGACAACAATTAAGGCTTTTTTAGGCTTTACCGGTTTGGTGGTATTTACCTCCGCTACATCGATTATACGTACATTCCCGACAGTTCCCGCTCTTACAATATCTAACTCTTGTACTTTACCTAACAGCATCATGTAGATTTCGTTACCTACTTCAACATCACGGGTTAGGCCTAACAATTTTTGTTGTGTTT
>JQIA01001368.1_pt1 | contig 13085 bp, 23 predicted proteins | sample 811431 | NCBI WGS metagenome assembly JQIA01 (sample SAMN02998118, study PRJNA258478) | marine sediment metagenome | biome: marine; feature: seafloor; material: sediment; isolation source: oil-polluted sediment collected from 3 locations (0.5 km, 0.7 km and 0.9 km)... | place: USA: Gulf of Mexico ... | reverse complement strand
GCTGGTCGTATCACTACACGTCATCGTGGTGGTGGACATAAAAAGCTATATAGAATTATTGACTTTAAACGCAATAAAGATGGTATCCAAGGTACTATCGAAAATATTGAATATGATCCAAACCGGACTGCGCATATCGCACTGATTAAATACAGTGATGGTGAAAAGCGTTACATAATCGCTCCTAAAGGCATGCGCCAGGACGATGTTGTTGAGTCTGGAGCACATGTTCCGATTAAACCGGGTAATTGTTTACCGTTAAGAAATATCCGTGTTGGTACAGTGATTCATTGTATTGAGTTGAAACCAGGCAAAGGTGCACAAATTGCACGTAGCGCCGGTACATCAGCACAGTTGATTGCACGTGAAGGTAGTTATGCGACATTACGTCTTAGATCAGGCGAGATGCGTAAGGTACCATCCGATTGCAGAGCAACTATTGGTGAGGTTTGTAACTCTGAACATAGTCTTCAAAAACTGGGTAAAGCCGGCGCTAGTCGCTGGAGAGGCATAAAGCCAACAGTTCGTGGTGTTGCCATGAACCCAGTGGACCACCCGCATGGTGGTGGTGAAGGTCGTACTTCTGGTGGTCGTCATCCTGTGACACCATGGGGTGTGCCGACTAAAGGCTATAAGACTCGTAAGAACAAACGTACAGATCAGTACATTGTTCGTCGTCGTAAACGCAAGTAGGGTAGGTTAGAAATATGCCACGTTCAGTTAAGAAAGGGCCTTTCGTAGATCACCACCTGTGGGCGAAGATCGAAAAAGCCGTAGAAGCAAATGAAAAACGTCCAATTAAAACATGGTCGCGCCGTTCAATGATTCTTCCAGAAATGGTAGGTCTGACAATTGCGATCCATAATGGTCGTCAACACGTACCTATTCTCATTAATGAGAATATGGTTGGACATAAACTGGGTGAATTTGCTGCCACGCGTACCTTTAGGGGTCATGCTGGTGATCGCAAATCCAAATAGAGAAGGGTTATCATAATGCAAGTTAAAGCAATTTTGAGAAAAGCTCCAATCGCTGCCCAGAAAGTTCGACTGGTAGCAGATATGGTGCGTGGAATGCCTGTAGAAGAAGCAGAGCAGGTTCTCAAGTTTACCAATAAAAAGGCAGCTCATATTGTCAAGAAAGTACTGATGTCAGCAGTTTCAAATGCTGAACATAACGAAGGTGCTGATATTGATGAGCTAGTTGTTTCAACAATCTTTGTTGACGAAGGTCCGACACTTAAACGTGGAAGAGCTCGTGCAAAAGGTCGTGGAACACAAATCCTAAAACGTACCAGTCACATTACTGTGGCTGTCGGCGAGGCGTAGGTCTCGTTGGAACCGATGACTATATAGAAGGTTAAAGATAATGGGTCAAAAGGTACATCCAACTGGTATACGCCTCGGTATCGCAAAGGACTGGTCGTCCAAGTGGTACGCAGAGGGTCGCGATTATGCTGAATATCTGAATGCAGATATTGAAGTGCGCAAGTATATCAAGAAAAAATTAGCTGCAGCTGGTGTTAGCAGTATTCAGATTGAACGTCCGGCCAAGAGTGCACGTGTAACTATACACACAGCACGTCCTGGAATCGTGATCGGTAAGAAAGGCGAAGATATTGATAAGCTTCGCAAAGAACTTACTGACATGCTAGGTGTTCCAACGGCAGTTAATGTCGCTGAAATCAGACGTCCAGAAATGGACGCGACACTTGTAGCAGAAGGTATTGCACAACAGTTAGAGCGAAGAGTGATGTTTCGCCGTGCTATGAAGCGCTCTGTTGGTAACGCTATGCGTCTTGGAGCCGAAGGCATCAAGATTAGCGTTGGCGGTCGTTTGAATGGCGCTGATATTGCACGTACTGAATGGTATCGTGAAGGTCGCGTGCCACTTCATACTTTCCGTGCAAACATTGATTATGGTACAGCTGAAGCTAATACAACGTATGGCATCATCGGTATTAAGGTTTGGATCTATAAAGGCGAAGTTTTCGATCTGTATGCTGAAGAAAGCAAACAGAAAGACAACAAGCGCAAGTCAAGGTAGGAGTTAATAATGCTGCAACCTAAAAGAACCAAATTCCGAAAGCAACAAAAAGGGCGTAACCGTGGTCTGTCACATGCTGGCAGTAAGGTAAGCTTTGGTGAGTTCGGATTAAAGGCAACCACTCGTGGTTATATCACTGCTCGTCAAATCGAAGCAGGCCGTCGTGCCATTATGAGACACGTTCGTCGTGGTGGTAAATTATGGATCAGGGTATTCCCAGACCGTCCTGTAACCAAAAAACCTGTTGAAGTTCGAATGGGTAAAGGTAAAGGTAATGTCGAGTATTGGGTAGCTACAATTAAACCTGGTCGTATGGTATATGAGATGGAAGGCGTTTCGGAAGAAATTGCACGTGAAGCTTTCCGTTTAGCAGGCAGAAAACTGTCTGTTAGAACAACGTTTGTTACGAGGTCGTTGGTATGAGTGCCACAGCTGAATTGAGAGCAAAATCTGCAGATGAAATGCAGGAAGAACTCACAGAGCTGCTAAAGCAGCAATTTAATCTGCGTATGCAGAAAGGTGTTGGCCAGTTGACACAGACTAACCAGCTTAAGCAGGTTCGTCGTCAGATAGCCCGCGTGAAAACAATTTTGAATGAAAAGCGTGGTGACCAGGCATGAGTCAGGAACAAACCAAAATACGCACACAACAAGGTCGCGTTGTGAGCGATAAGATGGACAAAACGGTAACAGTTTTACTTGAAAGACGTGTTAAGCACGAACTTTACGGTAAGTACATGACTCGTTCTGTAAAAGTCCATGCACATGATGAGACAAATGATTGTCACACAGGTGATCTTGTTAAAATTACAGAAGCTCGTCCAATGTCTAAAACTAAGACATGGAAAGTAGTTGAGGTTGTAGAGCGCGCTCGTTAAGCGCTCTCTATAACAGAACAGATTGGAGTAGAATAATGATTCAGATGCAATCAATGCTTTCGGCAGCAGACAATAGTGGCGCGAAAGAAGTAATGTGCATCAAAGTGCTGGGTGGCTCAAAGCGACGTTATGCACATATTGGTGACATTATTAAAGTAACCGTCAAAAATGCCATTCCTCGCGGAAAGGTAAAGAAAGGCGAAGTATATGACGCAGTTGTAGTGCGTACTAAGAAGGGCGTTCGTCGTCCGGATGGTTCGCTTATTCGTTTTGACGGAAATGCAGCAGTCATTTTAAACAGCAAACTTGAACCAATTGGTACACGTATTTTTGGCCCTGTGACTCGTGAACTACGCTCTGAGCGTTTCATGAAGATCGTGTCTTTAGCGCCAGAAGTTCTGTAACCTACGAGGGTTGTTAAAATGCAAAGAATAAAGAAAGGTGACGAAGTCATAGTCACGACAGGTAAAAGCAAAGGCCATACTGGTGCCGTGCTGAGCATTCAAAAAGATGGTCGTATCCTGGTTCAGGGCGCCAACATGATGAAGAAGCACACTAAAGCTGATCCTAATCGTGGTATTGCCGGTGGAATCGTTGAGATGGAAGCACCAATTGATGCTTCTAATATTTTGTTGTTCAACTCTATTAGCGGAAAAGGCGAAAGAGTTGGCTTTAAAGTGCTTGATGACGGTCGTAAGGTGCGTGTATATCGCTCTTCCGGCGAAGTCATTGACGCGTGAGGTAAAGATTATGGCGCGTTTAGCTGAATATTACAAAAACGAAATTGTTGGTGAGCTTAAGGAAAAACTTGGCGTTAAGAGCGTTATGGCTGTTCCTAAATTAACTAAGATTACGTTAAACATGGGTTTAGGTGAAGCAGTTGGTAACAAGAAAATTCTTGAAGCTGCTGTTACTGAAATGACTAACATTGCTGGTCAAAAACCTGTTGTTACAATGTCGCGTAAAGCGATTGCTGGATTTAAAATCCGCGAAGATTGGCCTATTGGTTGCAAAGTTACTTTGCGCGGCAAGAAAATGTATGAGTTTCTTGATCGCCTGGTAAATGTTGCAATGCCACGTATTCGTGATTTCCGTGGAATCAGTCGTAAATCATTCGACGGCCGTGGAAACTACAGCATGGGTGTTAAGGAGCAGATTATGTTCCCTGAAATCGAGTTTGATAAAGTAGACGCAATTCGTGGAATGGATATCGCATTCACTACGACTGCACAAAATGATGAAGATGCAATGGCTCTTCTAGAAGCATTTAACTTTCCGTTTAGAAAGTAACGGGTATTAGGTAAAATTTATGGCTAAGGTCTCAATGGTTCAACGCGAGTTGAAACGCACAAAGTTAGTAAACAAGTTTGCTGAAAAGCGCGCAGCTTTAAAAGCAATCATCCAGAACCCTGAAACAGAGTTTGGCGATGTAATGGCTGCACAAGATAAGCTTATGAAGCTTCCTCGTGATTCTAGCCCTGTGCGCCAGAGAAATCGCTGTCAACAGACAGGTCGTCCACACGGTGTTTACCGTAAGTTTGGTCTAGCAAGAACTAGATTAAGAGAAGCGACTATGTTAGGTGAAGTTCCTGGTCTTCGTAAGGCCAGTTGGTAACATTTTCAGTAATTACACTGTAAATTATTAAGTTATAGGAATAAATAGTATGAGTATGAGTGATCCCATTGCGGACCTGCTGACTCGCATTAGAAATGCACAGGCTAGAGAAAAAGTCAGTGTTTCTATGCCATCTTCGACGAAGAAGGTTGGCGTTTGTGAGGTGCTTAAGGCCGAAGGATACATTACGGATTTTTCGGTAGAGCAAGATGGTCCTAAAGCAGTTTTAACTGTTGTATTAAAATATATCAATGGCGTACCTGTCATTGAAGATTTGTCTCGCGCAAGCAAGCCAAGTCTGCGTTTGTATAAGGGCAAAGATGAGCTCCCAAAGATTCGTGGTGGATTCGGTATCGCCATAATTTCGACATCGAAGGGTTTAATGACAGATCAACAGGCACGTGATGCCGGACAGGGCGGTGAAGTGCTCTGTTACGTCGCGTAGGAGAAGATAATGTCTCGGATTGCAAAACAACCCGTAGTTATTCCTGCTGGTGTTGAAGTTAAACTTGATGGCCAATCAATTGCTGTTAAGGGTCCTAAAGGAAACCTTGAGCTTAGCATTCATCAGAATGTTGAAGCCGTAATTGACGAAAATGCTGTAAAGTTTGCACATAGAAACTCAGGTGCTGTAGCAATGACTGGCACTATGCGTTCACTAGTGAATAACATGGTGTTAGGTGTGACTACCGGTTTCCAAAAGAAACTGAAGCTTGTTGGTGTCGGTTATCGTGCATCATTACAGGGTACAAAATTAAATTTAACTCTCGGTTTCTCTCACCCAGTTGATTACCAGGCTCCTGACGGAATTGTATTTGAAGTTCCTAGTCAGACTGAGATCAATATCAGTGGTTGTGACAAACAGAAAGTTGGACAAGTAGCAGCTGAAATACGCTCGTTTAGATCGCCAGAGCCTTATAAAGGTAAAGGTGTTCGTTATGCTGATGAGCATATTTCACTTAAAGAGGCTAAAAAAGCCTAATTGTTGAGGTAAAATTCCCGTGGATAAGAAATCATCTCGTTTACGCAGAGCACGAAGTGCTCGTGCAAAGATTAGTGAACTTGGGAAGGCTCGTTTGTCCGTTCATCGTACTGGTCAGCATATCTATGCTCAAGTATTTGATGGCGCGACAGGCAAGGTTCTCGCTGCTGCTAACACCCTACAGAAAGGTGTAAGTGACGGACTCAAGTCAAAGAATAATACTGAAGCTGCCAAAGCTGTAGGCAAAGCAATTGCCGAAAGCGCAACAGCTGCAGGTGTAAAAGAAGTCGCATTTGATCGTTCAGGATTTAGATATCATGGTCGTATCAAGGCATTGGCAGAAGCAGCCCGCGAAGGCGGATTGCAGTTTTAATTGATCAGGTGGATTAAATATGGCGCATCCTAACGCTAGTAAAGAAGATGATCTGATTGAGAAGCTTGTAGCTGTCAATCGGGTTGCGAAAGTTGTAAAAGGTGGTCGTAAATTTGGCTTTACCGCTCTCACTGTAGTTGGTGATGGAGAAGGTAATGTTGGTTTCGGCTATGGTAAGGCTAAAGAAGTTCCTATGGCTATTCAAAAGGCTATGGATAAAGCTCGTAGCAATATGATAAAAGTTTCATTGAATGAGTCAACATTGTGGTACCCGACAGTCGGTCGCCATGGTGGTTCACGCGTTTATATGCAACCTGCATCAGATGGTACCGGTGTAATTGCTGGTGGTGCAATGCGTGCAGTTTTTGAAGCTGTAGGTATACAGAACGTTCTTGCAAAGAGTACGGGTTCACGTAATCCAATAAACTTAGTAAGAGCAACTTTTAAAGCATTGTCAGCAATGAACTCTCCTGAAAGCGTTGCCAGTAAGCGTGGCAAAACAGTTGAGGAGATAATGAGTAATCATGGCTAAGAAGCAGATAAAAGTAACTCTTATCAGAAGCATGAATGATAAATTGAAGAATCATCAGGCCTCTGTACGTGGTCTTGGTATTCGACGCATGCATCATTCTGTAGTTGTGGATGATACTCCTGAGAATAGAGGCATGATCAACAAAGCATACTATATGCTTAAAGTTGAAGACGCCGAGTAACTGGTAGAGGATCAAGATAATGAAATTGAATAATATCAGCCCTGCTGAAGGTTCAAATCACAGATCGAAAAGAGTCGGTCGTGGTATGGGTTCAGGTTTGGGAAAAACTTGTGGACGTGGACATAAAGGTCAACATTCACGCAATGGTGGTTCACACACTCCTGGTTTTGAGGGTGGTCAACAGCCTATACAGAAGCGTCTTCCAAAGATTGGCTTTAGTTCAAGAATATCTGCAACTGTTGGTGAGGTACGTTTGTACCAGCTTCAGAATATAGATGCCGATGTTATTGATATGGAATTGCTTCTCGAAAAGAGAGTAATTACACGTAAAATTAAGCGCGTTAAAGTTGTTAATACTGGTGAACTCACAAAAGCTCTTCATTTGAAGGGACTAAGTGTAACGGCAGGTGCTAAAGCAGCAATTGAAGCCGCTGGTGGAAAGGTAGAATAATAAATGGCTAATCCTCAAGGCATGATGGGTGGTATTGGACAACTAAGTGAACTTAAAAGTCGACTTGGTTTTCTGATAGGTGCATTGATTATCTTTAGAATGGGAACGTATATTCCTGTACCTGGAGTTAATCCTACGGCACTGGTGCAGCTTATGGAGCAACAAAAAGGCACAATCATTGACATGTTTAACATGTTTTCTGGTGGCGCCTTAGGTCGCTTCTCATTATTTGCCTTAGGCGTGATGCCATATATTTCTGCGTCGATCATTGTTCAGCTGTTAAGCTCGACAATGCCGGCATTAAAAGAACTGAAGAAAGAAGGTGAGTCGGGTAGACGTAAGATTACTCAGTACACACGTTATTTCACAGTAATACTTGCTTCATTCCAGTCAATGGGTGTTGCAATGGCTTTACAAAAGCAAGGTGCGGTAGCAGGTATTCCTGTTATCACGCATACCGGTGTAGGTTTTGTATTTACAGCTATGGTGAGCTTAACGGCAGGAACAATGTTCCTAATGTGGCTTGGTGAGCAAATTACAGAACGTGGTATTGGTAATGGTATTTCCATGTTGATTTTCGCGGGTATTGTTGCTGGATTGCCTCAGGCAATAGGTGGCACACTTGAGTTAGCGACAAATGGTCAATTAAATCCATTAACTGTGTTGTTTTTGTTAGTAGTAGCAATTGGTGTTACATGGTTCGTTGTGTTTATTGAGCGGGGGCAACGCCGCTTGAAAGTACATTACGCACAAAGGCAAGGAAGGCAGGCGTATCAACAGCAAGGTTCACACCTACCGCTGAAGATTAACATGTCGGGTGTAATTCCCGCAATTTTCGCCTCTAGTTTGATTTTGTTCCCAGGAACAATAGCAAATTGGTTTGGTGAAAATGAGAGTCTACGTTGGTTACAGAAGTTCTCAACGATGATGTCGCCTGGTCAGCCATTGTATGTCATGTTATATGCGTTGTTGATTGTAGTATTTGCATTTTTCTATACTGCGATCACTTTTGATTCAAAAGAAACGGCAGATAACTTAAAGCGCTCAGGCGCATTTTTACCGGGCATACGTCCAGGTAAACATACTGCAGAGTATATCGATAAGGTGTTAAGTCGCCTGACAGCGTTCGGATCTATGTATTTAGTATTCGTCTGTCTGCTGCCAGATATACTGATTTTGGCATGGAATGTACCGTTTTATTTTGGTGGTACATCATTGCTTATTATCGTTGTAGTTATCATGGATTTCATGGCTCAGGTGCAAGCACATCTTGTATCACATCAATATGATGGCTTGATGAAAAAAGCAAACTTGAAAAATCAGGGAAAAACTGGCAGAATTCGCCGCTGATTTTTAAATAGGTAAAAAGGTTTTTAAAATGAAAGTACAAGCTTCCGTAAAGAAAATTTGCAAGAAATGTAAAATTGTTAAGCGACGTGGGACAGTTTACGTAATTTGTGAAGAAAAAAAGCATAAACAACGTCAAGGTTGAGCTTGCGGTAATCAATATAGTTAAGGTATAATGGCGGGCTTTCCGTCTTCCTTTAGTTGGAGTAAGATTTAGATGGCACGTATAGCAGGCGTTAACGTACCCGATCAAAAACATACCTGGATTGGACTAACTTCAATCTATGGGATCGGACGTACAAGTGCATATAAAATTTGTAATGTTGTTGGTGTAGACCCAGCTCGTAAAATTCGTGATTTGAGCGAAGGCGAGTTAGATGGTATACGTAATGAAATTGGTAGTTATACCGTTGAAGGTGATCTTCGACGTGATATAGCGATGAGCATTAAGCGGTTGATGGACCTAGGTTGTCAGCGTGGAATGCGACATCGTCGTGGTTTGCCTATTAGAGGCCAACGTACGAAAACTAACGCGCGGACTCGCAAAGGTCCACGTCGTCCAATCAAGCGATAGATAACTGCATGTCAGTGAGATAAAGATAATGGCGAAGCCGAGTCAAAAGACAAAGAAGAAAGTTAAACGTCAAGTTGTTGATGGAATTGCACATGTGCATGCATCATTCAATAATACGATTATTACGATAACAGACCGTCAGGGTAATGCACTTAGTTGGGCAACCTCTGGTGGAGCTGGTTTCCGTGGTTCAAGAAAGAGTACACCTTTCGCAGCTCAGGTTGCAGCTGAAAAAGCAGGAAAGGTAGCGCAGGAATTTGGTCTTAAAAACGTAGAAGTACGTATTAAGGGCCCTGGACCTGGCAGAGAGTCGACTGTTCGCTCTCTGAATTCAATCGGACTTCGCGTAACCAGTATCTCTGATGTTACACCTATCCCACACAATGGCTGTCGCCCACCTAAGCGCCGTCGCGTTTAAGGTCAGGAGAAAATAATGGCTAGATATACAGGTCCAACATGTAAGTTGGCTCGACGGGAAGGTGTTGATCTTTCTTTGAAGAGTCCAGCACGTGCTCTGGAAACAAAATGTAAACTTGAGCAAAAGCCAGGTGTACACGGTGCAGGTACAGGAAGACGTCCTCGTGTTTCTGACTATGCTTTACAGTTGCGTGAGAAGCAAAAGCTTCGCCGCATTTACGGCGTGCTTGAAAAGCAATTCCGTAACTACTATAAAGCTGCTGCTAGTAAAAAAGGCTCAACTGGTGAGAACCTTTTACAAATGCTAGAAAGCCGTCTCGATAATGTTGTCTACAGAATGGGTTTTTCTGTAACACGTGCTCAAGCTCGACAGCAGGTAAGTCATAAGTCAATTCTTGTAAATGATACAGTGGTAAACATTGCTTCATATCAATTAAAGTCTGGTGATGTTATTTCTGTTCGCGAAAAAGCGAAAAAGCAGCTTCGTATTCAGGAATCAATCAGTCTGGCGCAAGAGCTAGGAACTGTTCCTGAATGGCTTGAAGTGGATCATAAGAAAATGGAAGGGAACTTTAAGTCAGCTCCTGACCGTTCGGATTTACCATCAGATATCAATGAGAATCTGGTAGTAGAACTGTATTCTAAGTAATTAGTGAGGTTGGTTGATGTCCGTTTCAGATATTATTTTATTGAAGCCAAAGGCAGTTGATGTCAAAAGCGAAAATCAATTTCATGCGAAAATTGCACTTGAGCCTTTAGAAAAAGGATTCGGTCATACAATAGGTAACGCCTTAAGAAGAGTTTTATTATCTTCAATACCAGGCGCTGCGATTATTGAAGCAGAAATTGATGGTGTATTACATGAATACACTGCGATTGAAGGTGTACAGGAAGACGTCGTTGAGATTCTATTGAATCTTAAAGGTGTTGCAGTCAGCATGTATAGTGATGATGATGCTATATTGACACTTTCTAAAACTGGTGAAGGTCCTGTTACTGCAGGAGATATTAAGTTAGACCATGATGTTGAGATTTCAAATCCAGAACATGTGATTTGTACGCTTACAACAGATTCGTCGATTAATATGCGTTTACGTATACGCACAGGTAAAGGCTATCAGCCATCTGTTGCACGTGATACCGGCAGTGAAGAGACACACACGATTGGAAGAATGCAGCTTGATGCGACATATTCTCCTGTACAGCGTGTTGCCTACTGGGTTGAGAGTGCTCGTGTTGACCAGGAAACAAACTACGACAAGTTAATACTTGAAGTGGAGACTGATGGTACTGTTGATCCTGAAGATGCAGTAAGACAATCAGCTAAAATTCTTGCTGAGCAATTAGGTGTTTTTGTTGATTTGACAACAAACGAAGTACTTGCCGAAGAAGAGAAAGAGCCTGAAGTTGATCCTGTATTACTTAAGCAGATTGACGAGTTAGAACTTACTGTTCGCTCAGCAAACTGTTTGAAAGCAGAAGCCATTTGTTATATTGGTGATCTGATACAAAGAACGGAAGTTGAACTGCTTAAAACACCAAATCTTGGTAAGAAGTCATTGACTGAAATCAAAGATGTGTTGGCAGAACATGGTCTTTCACTTGGTATGCGCCTTGAAAATTGGCCTCCTGCTGGATTACGCGAAATTTGCTAATTGCAGCCGCTAAAGAATAACTGGAAATAAGATAATGAGACACCAAAAGTCTGGAAAACAATTAAATAGAAACAGTAGCCATAGAAAAGCTATGTTTCGTAATATGATCGCGTCGTTATTACGTCACGAGATCATTCGTACTACGGTACCTAAGGCGAAAGAGTTACGCCGCTTTGCTGAGCCGATGATTACACGTGCGAAAACAGATAGCGTTGCTAACCGTCGTATCGCATTTTCTCGCTTGAGAGATAAAGAAGTCGTTGCTAAGCTATATACCGATCTTGGTCCACGCTATTCAGAGCGTCCAGGTGGATATGTTCGCATTCTTAAGTGCGGCAATAGACCAGGCGATCATGCTCCTATGGCATACGTAGAACTAATCGGCCGTCCTCTTCCTGAGACTAACGTCGAAGTGGAAGAAGCAGCAGAATAATAATCTTAGTAGATTATAAGAAAAGCCGGAGCATGCTCCGGCTTTTTTTTGATTTAAATTTGTGATGACCTGAGTCATTTACCCAGTCTTTAAGTCGATCAATAGTTTTAAAACCCCAATAAAAGGTCTAGAATAATTACATACTATTAAGGTGTAATGAAATGACTATTATAAAGAAGAATGACCTTATTCAAAGTGTTGCAGAGGCATTGCAGTTCATATCTTATTACCATCCTCGTGATTATATTCAATCGCTAGCGAATGCCTATGATAAGGAGAAATCAAAGCCTGCTAAAGATGCAATGGCACAAATCCTCATTAATTCACGTATGTGTGCAGAAGGCAAGCGGCCATTATGTCAGGATACCGGCATAGTGACGATCTTTCTGAAGGTAGGGATGAGCGTTCAGTGGGAAAGTGATATGTCATTAACTGAAATGATAAATGCTGGTGTACGACAAGCTTATTTGTATCCTGATAATAAGCTACGCGCGTCTATTCTTGATGACCCTGCTGGCAATAGAGTTAACACTGGAGATAATACCCCTGCAGTTATTCACACTGAGATTGTAAAAGGCAACACGGTTGAGGTAATCGTTGCTGCTAAGGGTGGTGGCTCGGAGAATAAAGCCAAGTTTGTAATGTTAAACCCTTCAGACTCAATCGTTGACTGGGTATTAAAGACAGTGCCAATGATGGGTGCTGGCTGGTGCCCTCCGGGAATGCTGGGTATTGGAATTGGTGGCACAGCAGAGAAAGCCATGTTGCTGGCTAAAGAGTCACTAATGGACCCTATTGATATTCAGGAGTTAATAGATAGAGGGCCCAAGAACCGGGTTGAAGAGCTTCGTGTTGAGCTTTATGAAAAGGTCAATGCTCTTGGAATTGGAGCTCAGGGGCTGGGTGGGCTGACAACAGTATTAGATGTTAAAATTCTAGACTATCCTACACATGCTGCTTCAAAGCCTGTGGCAATGATACCAAACTGCGCTGCGACTCGGCATGCCCACTTCGTTTTAGATGGTAGTGGCCCGGCAACTCTTGAAGAACCTAAACTTACTGATTGGCCGGATATAGACTGGGATATCGGTGATAACGTACGCAGGGTTGACCTTGATGCAGTGACTCGGGATGATATTCAAAGCTGGAGCCCGGGTGAAACAGTGCTGCTATCAGGTACCATGCTTACAGGCCGTGATGCAGCACATAAAAAAATACAGGAACTTCTTAATAGCGGTCAACCACTACCGAATGGAGTGGATTTTAACGGAAAATTCATTTACTACGTTGGGCCGGTGGATGCCGTTGGTGATGAGGTTGTTGGCCCGGCTGGTCCCACGACATCGACACGCATGGATAAATTCACTGATATGATGCTGGAAGAATACGGCCTTCTCGGTATGATTGGCAAGGCTGAACGGGGCCCAGCAACTGTAGAGAGCATAAGAAAGTATAAGTCTGTGTATCTTATGGCAGTGGGAGGAGCTGCATATCTTGTTTCAAAAGCCATTAAGAAAGCTGAGGTTGTTGCATTCCCAGAGTTAGGGATGGAAGCAATACATGCATTTACTGTCAAAGATATGCCGGTAACAGTTGCTGTTG
>JQIA01001367.1_pt1 | contig 13090 bp, 11 predicted proteins | sample 811431 | NCBI WGS metagenome assembly JQIA01 (sample SAMN02998118, study PRJNA258478) | marine sediment metagenome | biome: marine; feature: seafloor; material: sediment; isolation source: oil-polluted sediment collected from 3 locations (0.5 km, 0.7 km and 0.9 km)... | place: USA: Gulf of Mexico ... | reverse complement strand
GCGGGAATAGCTCAGCTGGTAGAGCACAACCTTGCCAAGGTTGGGGTCGCGAGTTCGAATCTCGTTTCCCGCTCCAAACAGATAAACCACGCCCATTGGGCGTGGTTTGTTCGTTTTAGAGGTGCTTAAACCGACTCTGTTCCTCGCTATGCCCAACCTAACCTTCCAAGATCACCCCCTAGGCGAGGCGAAGTAAATTCGGTAACATCGAGCAAAGGGGGCAAAAATGAAGTCTGAAACTACCATTGTTGATGTTCTGCGAGAGGCTTGCACTAAGTATACAGACAAGCCCGCATTTTCAGCACTCGACCATACCCTTAGCTATGCTGAACTGGATAGATTTTCAGCATCATTTGCGGGTTATCTTCAGCAGGAATTGGAACTGCAGCCTGGAGACAGGGTCGCGGTGCAGCTTCCCAATCTGCTGCAATACCCAGTGGTTGCCTTTGGTATTCTCAGGGCAGGTTGCGTCCTGGTTAATACCAATCCACTTTATACCGCCAGAGAACTCAAACACCAGCTCCATGATTCAGGCGCGAAAGCTATCGTCGTTCTGGAGAATATTGCCAGTACTCTTTCGCAGATTATTACAGATACTCAGGTTGAGCACGTCATTACTACCCAGATTGGAGATATGCACAGGCCCTTGAAAAGGTTGGTGCTTAATCTGGTTGTGAAACATATCAGGCGGATGGTTCCGCCATTTGATTTGACGAGCAGCACCAGTTTGCCCAGAGCGCTTTCTCTGGGGGCGAATAAGTATCAACCCGTGCCCGTTGCGCCAGATAGCCTGGCGGTATTGCAGTATACTGGCGGCACAACAGGCGTCGCCAAGGGCGCGATGCTAAGCCATTCAAACCTGACCGCTAACATGCAGCAGATCTGTGAGCATATGAGGCAGCTATTTGGCGAGGTTAAGGAGACTTACGCAGCACCTTTGCCGCTTTATCATATCTATGCATTTACTATTCATGCGCTTTGTATAGTCAGCACTGGGAATCACAGTGTTTTGATTCCTAACCCCAGGGATCTAAGTAGTGTTGTCAAGGTGTTCAAAGGCTACCCGCTAACAGGCTTCGTCGGAATTAATACCCTTTATAACGCACTGCTTGATAACCGTGAATTTAAGCAGCTGGACTTTTCCCGTTTGCGCAGCTGCTCTGCAGGTGGAATGGCACTGACCTCGGATACTGCACGTCGCTGGGAAAAATTGACTGGTTGCAGGATTCGAGAGGGTTATGGCTTGACTGAAAGCTCGCCAGTGGTTGCCGCCAATCCCGATAATGGGGTTCGTCTGGGTACTATAGGCACGCTGCTGCCCTATACTGAGGCGCGTATTATTACAGAGGCGGGGGAGGATGCCGGGCTGGACGAAGCCGGTGAACTTTGGGTGCGTGGTCCTCAGGTCATGATGGGTTATTGGCAGTGCTCTGAAGAGACTGCCAATGTGATGACCGAAGATGGCTGGCTTAAAACAGGAGATGTTGCGACGCGTGATGAGGAGGGCTACCTTAAAATTGTGGATCGAAAGAAAGATATGATATCTGTTTCCGGGTTTAAGGTGTTCCCCAATGAAGTTGAAGAGGTGGCATGCATGCACCCGGATATAGTAGAGTGTGCGGCCATCGGTGTGCCTGACAGTAAAACCGGTGAAGCGGTTAAGCTGTTGGTGGTGTCTCGTGATCCTGGTTTGAGCCAGGGTATGATTCGTGAATTTTGTCGCTCCCGGCTAACCGCCTACAAGGTTCCCAGGCTGGTGGCTTTCAGGTCAGAACTGCCTAAATCAAACGTAGGTAAGATATTACGCCGTGAGCTGCGTGATCAGGAATCAGGTGGCCAGAGAGATCAAAAGGCTGCCCGAGAATAAGAAGCCAATTGCGGGAAACTCTTTGGGCTTATTTTTTCCGTTGAATATGAATAGTTACTCACTTAAACGGTTGGCTTTTCCTCGCTATGGCCTCTATTCCCGGCCAGCCGCCTTTATAGAACCATGATGCGGGAGAACCCCTGTTTGTTGGAATTATTTGAGATTATTACGTTAATATGACAAAAGCTGTTGTTATCAGAAACCTGAAAAAGGTTTATCAGGGAGAGGTTGAGGCTCTTAAGGGGATCAGTCTGGAGGTTGAGCAGGGAGACTTTTTTGGTCTGCTTGGGCCCAACGGAGCGGGTAAATCCACGATTCTTAGCATCATGACCTCACTGGTTCGAAAGACCAGCGGTCAGGTGGTAATTTTCGGATACGATATCGATACCGAGTTCTCCCAGGCCAAGCGCTGTCTGGGTGTTGTGCCGCAGGAGTTTAATTTCAGCCAGTTTGAAAAAGTTTACGATATCTGTGTTACCCAGGCAGGGTATTACGGCATACCCCGCGCGCTGTCCCGTCAGCGAGCCCAGATCTACCTTAAAAAACTGGGGTTGTGGGACAAACGGGGTGCTCAGGCCCGGATGCTTTCCGGTGGAATGAAAAGACGGCTAATGATCGCCCGGGCATTGATACATGAACCCAGGCTGCTGATTCTCGATGAGCCTAGTGCCGGAGTTGATATCGAGCTGCGCCGCTCCATGTGGGCTTTTTTAAAAGAGATTAATGCTGAGGGAACCACTATTATCTTGACCACCCATTATCTGGAAGAGGCAGAGAGCCTGTGCCGAAAAATTGCGATTATAGACCAGGGGGTCATCATTCAGGAATCCAGCACCCGAGATATGCTGCGTCAGTTGCATGCTGAAACATTTGTGATGGATGTAGAGTGTATACTGAAAGAGGCGCCACAAATCTCTGGTTTTGCTACCCAGTTGGTCGACAGCGGCAGCTTTGAGGTGACGGTTGATAAGGGGCGGCCCCTGAACCTGCTTTTTGAAAGTCTATCCGAGCAGGGTCTCCAGATCAGCAGTATGAGAAATAAGGCAAATCGCCTGGAAGAACTATTTGTTTCACTGGTTAACCGGTAAGGTGGTGCTGCTATGAATTCCAGTGAATTTTGGATCGCATTTCGTACTATTGTTGTTAAGGAGATTAGGCGTTATAGCCGGATCTGGGTGCAGACATTGATACCGCCGGTTATCACCATGACACTCTATTTTGTCATCTTTGGCAACCTGATCGGTCGGCGAATCGGGGAGATGGATGGTTTTGATTATATGGCCTATATTGTACCGGGGCTGATCATGATGGCGGTAATTACCAACTCCTATTCCAATGTTGTCTCCTCTTTTTATAGTTCAAAGTTCCAGCATTATATCCAGGAAATTCTGGTTTCACCCATGCCCAATGTGCTAATTCTGCTTGGGTTTGTTCTAGGTGGAGTGTCGCGAGGTCTGTTGATAGGCTTTATCGTAACGATGGTCTCCATGCTGTTTACCGACCTGCATATTCAGCACCCCCTGGTGATGATTTCGATCGTATTCCTAACCTCAGTGGTGTTCTCTCTTGGGGGCTTGATCAATGCAATATTTGCCAAGAGTTTCGATGATATTTCGATCATTCCAACCTTCATACTGGCACCCCTGACCTATTTGGGTGGGGTGTTTTATTCGATTAACCTGCTGCCGGAATTTTGGCGAAACCTCTCTATGGCCAACCCTATTCTGTACATGGTGAACGCCTTTAGGTATGGCATACTGGGCGTCTCAGATATAGACATTCAGGTGGCATTTGTCATATTGTCAGGGTTGATAGTGGTGCTTTTTCTGTTCTCTCTTCACCTGCTCAAAACCAGTACAGGATTGCGCAGTTAAACCTAAATTTCTCAGTTGACCGCTCCATTTTAATAGTAATTTGTTGATATGAATGTAATTAATTTCGATCTATCTCTTCATCCGCTGGGTGAGTCACGCTACAGTGCAGATTGCACGCTTGTGGCGGCACAGTGCAGCGTTGCAATTCCTTGGAATAGAACAACTATTCCGCGTCATTGCGCCTTGCCCTGTACCGCCACAAGCGCACGCTCTATCCTGTCCAACTGAGGATTCTAGGTTAATGGCAGTACCTGATAAGTGACCGAGGTCTTTGAGTTTAATCTGTGGGCACGCTAGCGTTTTTTGCAGGATTACATCGAAGCCCTATGGTTCTCAGTTCTTATGCGGTCACTTTTCAGGCGAAAAAAGGTTGAAGTAATACTCTGGCACAATAGGCGCTATGCTGATGATGAAATCTAACTTTCCTGAAAACTCACCGCTGGGCAGACAACAGAGCTATCTTTCAGATTATAGCCCGCAACTGCTCTATCCGATTCCCAGAGCACAGGGCTATGCAAAATTGGGGATACAGGGAGCTTTGCCTTTTTGTGGTGTGGATAGCTGGAGCGCCTATGAGCTTTCCTGGTTAAACCAGAGGGGAAAACCGGTTGTTGCGATGGCCTGTATTGACGTGCCCTGTGAGTCACCCAATATCATCGAGTCCAAGTCCTTTAAGCTTTATCTTAATTCGCTCAACCAGACCCGTTTTAGTGATCAGGAGCAGGTTGTGCAGCTGCTCACAGCAGATCTTTCCAATAGTGCCGGTTTGCCAGTAACGGTTAAAATGCTGGATGCACAGGCCTGGCCTGCGATGGAAAGCTGTACGGCCTCATATCGGTGCATCGATGGGCACGATATCGACATTGATCGCTATAATCCAGATGCGCAACTACTGCAATCTAATGCCCGTAACGTAGTTGTAGAACAGCTGGTTTCACATTTGCTAAGATCGAACTGCCCGGTGACAGGTCAGCCAGACTGGGGTAGCCTCTATCTGGATTACCGGGGGCCGCAAATAGATCAGGCGGGGTTGCTGCGCTATCTGGTCTCCTTCAGAGAGCATCAGGGGTTTCATGAGCAGTGTGTTGAGCAGATCTTTCTTGACCTGATGCACCAGTGTCAGCCAGAAAAATTAACGGTTACTGCTCGTTACCTGCGCCGTGGTGGGCTGGATATTAATCCCGTTCGCTCTACCGATATTGATTATCCCGTTATAGGACGTACTGTGCGTCAGTGAATACAGATTTCAGGAGGTGATGATGGACGCTCTGCAGGCATTGCAACACAGGGTATCGTGTCCGAGATTGACAAGTCCTGGGCCGACACCAGAACAGCTGGAACAGTTGATTCGTGCCGCAGTGCGGGTCCCTGATCATGCCAGGCTCAGGCCGTGGAGATTTCTGCTGATTGAGGGTGACAGTTTAGATAAGTTTGGTGAACTATTGGTTAAAGCACAATTGGCGCAGAATCCTGGTGCCAGTGCGGTGGCTATGCAGAAGACCCGCAACAAGGCCCGGCGAGCTCCGGCGATTATAGTCGCTATTGCGAGCATCAAAGCGCACCCTAAGGTGCCAGAGATAGAACAGATCATCTCGGCTGGTGCCGCCGCTAACAATATCATCACTGCGGCATTTTCTTTGGGTTTGGGGGCTATGTGGCGTACAGGCACTGCTGCCTATCATCCAATTATAAAACAGGGTCTTGGCCTTGTTGCAGATGAGCATATTATTGGTTTTATCTATCTTGGCACACCAGCAGCAAAGCTTAAGTCGGTACCAGACCTTGCCATAGAAGATTTTTTTCAACCCTGGAGTTAAAGAGAAAGATATGGAAGTAGCTGAGCAATTTTTTGAAAAGATATACACCCAGATCCCGATGATTGAAAGAATGGGTGCGCGCCCAGTGCATTATGATGGCCAATGCCTGAAGCTGGCGTTGCCACTTGAGCCTAATATCAACGATAAGGACATCGCCTTTGCCGGTTCACTTACAGGGGGCGCCACATTTTGTGGTTATGCTGTAATCAAGATGCTGTTGAATCAACACGGCTATAAGCAAGACCTGGCAGCCGTATCCAGTAATGCACAATACCTAGCCCCCGTAAAAGGTGATTTTATCGTGACTGCTTGCTTGCCTGGGGCAGAAAAAACCACCGAGTTTTTGGAGAAACTGAATAGAAAAGGCAAGGCCAGCCTGGCGCTCAACATAGAGGTATCTTGTGATGATAAGGTTGTGATGACCAGCAAAGATATTTATGTCGCCTATCCCCGCCCTACAGATTAAGCTTGCGTTGCATTTCCTGATTCACTGGTTTAAAGTACGCGCTCGCTGTTACAGGGCTGGTTAGTTGTGGGCCTTGGCAGCACAGAAATGAGTTAGGTGAGGTGTCCGAGTGGTCGAAGGAGCACGCCTGGAAAGTGTGTAAGTCGTAAGGCTTCGAGGGTTCGAATCCCTCCCTCACCGCCATTTATGTCGCTTAAATATCAGTATGTTATAGCTTCACTTCCCCCGCCCCCTCTCTCCATCTTTATTGTTTAGCAGGACTGATATTGCTGATTAGGTACTTTGTCCTGGAAGTGATACTGGCAAGTGGCTAAAGGAGTTCTGGGTGGTTTGTTGTATCTCTGCTATCCAAATTCTTGCATCGCCGTTTTGATTTCTGAGCGCCTATATACAAGCAATAAGGATACATCCTTTTGTTTTTGTAGTTGTTTCTGCTTTTTGACGGGGGTGAAGGTCAGGTGCAATTCGCAAAAAATAATATTAGATTCATAATAATGCCAGCGAATCAAAAGATTTAACTTCCATGAATAATACTTCAGATGATTTTTAACGGAAGTTCTTGGATAGTTGCTCTGATCAATTGCAAGCATAAAACCACCAGCGTGGCCGACTTGTTTTAGATGAGCCACGGATCAGAAGGGTAATATGTCCGCAATTACTTATTCTTGTAACCTTGGATACTCCTAGCTTCCGTGGTGGGTAGTCTCATCCTATGGTTTGCATAACTGTTCAATGGTTGCGAGTTGTTTAATTGGGTAGCTCATTATCCATCTACAGCTGATTTGCTGCGCCTTGTGACGCTCAATGATTTTAATGGCTGTGGCCCTGCCGCTGTATTGACGGAACATAAGTCTGAGGTGGCGCCGTAACCCCCGTATAACCTGTGGTGTTAAAGGGCTTTTTTGTTGGTATAGATATAACCCAATTTCCAGCCAGGCTTTGTGGACTTCCGGTTTGTTTGGTCCAAATTTATCTGCTTGAAGCAGGTAATCGATCATCTGTTGGTCAAATTCCCCCAATCGCCATTTCAGGATCGCCAACGTAGCCCAGGTAACCGGCCAGCTTGGTCTTTTTTTGATGGCTTCCAGGTAGTAAGCTCTAGCCTGATTCAGGTAATCTTTGTCACTATTTGGTAGGTTCTCGACGGCCCCCCATTCATAGATCAGGGCTTCGGTTATTAAATAATAGGGGTTATGAGGATGAAGCTGGTTGGCTTTTCGGATGGCTAAAAGTGCTTTCTCAAAGCTCTGTGTGTCTTGAATTTGACCGGCCAACCGCCATCGTTCGGTTAACTGGTGAGCTGTGTAAAAATTAAGATTAGCTAAACCCATTTTTGCGGATGGCCAGCAAAGAAAAATTAATATCACTCCCAGCCCTAGATTTAGAAGTGGCATGTTTGAATGATTCTTGGTTTTTGCCAACATTACAGTTAATCTTAATCGATAAATTTAATTATCCGGGTTAACTTTCTTCGGGTCGGTATAATTTATCTAGCCGCCACTATTTGTTCAGGATTGCTCTTAACCAGACGACTTGCATTTTCTTCGCCAATGATCGTTGCGGCAGCTTTATGCCCCTGGGCGAGTATCGGTGGGCGGCGCTTCATTCTGTGAGCATCTGTTGCGATTACCGTAACTAACTCTGCCTTAAGCAACTTTTCCGCCAATAACTGTATTGCACTACCAAAATTACCACAGACAGATGCGGCCGTGACCTGCAATAAACAGTGTTGCCGCAATAACGGCTTTATATTGCTGTAGTCGGCAAGAATACCCCTGTTTCGTTCAGGGTGCGCAATCATAGGGGTGATGCCATGATTGAACAACCATTTGATAAGTTGTTCTGTACCGGGTGGTATATGACTGTGGGGTAGTTCCAGCAGTAGTACATTACTTCCCTGCCATTGACCGATAAATGGCAGTTGTTGCTGCTCATGCATCACCATGATTTCTGGGCAAATTCTGACCTCAGCACCATAGGATAGTGATATAGGTAGCGAACATTTTTCAACTTCAGTGACAACTTGTTCAAATACGGCGGTAATACTTTCGAGTGTATTGTCGAACCGACCCAGTTGAATATGCGGGGTACACACCATATGGGTAATTCCATTGGCGATGGCTGCTTTTATCAATGCCATGGATTCATGAATATCCGGAGCACCATCATCGATACCTGGCAGTATGTGGCAGTGCAGGTCAATCATGACTTGGCAGGATTTTTCTGCTGCTCTGAATTGTAGCCATATTGATCATAATAGCCGGCATATTCACCATATTTGCTGGCCTGACGAAGGTCTACACGGTTAAGTACAATACCATCTATTCTGATGCCAGCAGCCATTAAACGATTCAGGCCTGATTTGATTATTTTTTCCCGAGTACTGTCGGCTTTTACAACATAGATCAGTGAATCACACTGCCTGGACACCAGCACAGCGTCACTTACAGCCTGTGTCGGGGAGGTATCAATGATAATCCGGTCATAACTCTGTTTCAGGTCGGTGATTAACTTGCTAAAAGCATCAGATGCCAGTAACTCTTGTGGGTTAGGTGGGATGCTGCCTGCGGTGATGATATCAATGCCAGATTCATCATCATTAATAACACACTCGCTCACCTTATGTGTACCGGAAAGAATATTTGATAAGCCCGGATGGTAGCCCGTGCGTTCAAAGGTTTTGGCAATAGATGGCCTGCGCATATCAGCGTCGATCAGCAGGGTTTTATCCAGTTGCCCCAGGGCAAACGACAGATTAAAAGAGACGGTGGTTTTACCTTCACCAGGGACGGAGGAGGTCACCGTGATTACCTTGGCATCATGTTCAATATTGAGCAGCAATAGGCTGGTTCGAAGGGTACGTATTGACTCACTGAAAGCGTGCTCTTTTTTGTCAAAAAACAGTCTTAAAGGCAGCTGTTTCTTACGGCCAACCTTTTGTAGTGGGAGTATGCCAAGCATCCTCTGCCTAAGTTTAGATTCGACATCTTCAACTGAACGAATACCATCATTTAATGCCTCAAACAAAAAGGCAAGGGCAACGCCAAGCCCCAAGCTAACAACGATGGCCAACCCAATAATAATCTTCTTTTTTGGTTTTGAGGGTATCAGCGGTGGCTTTGCAGGGTCAATCAGGCGGGCATTGGCTGCTTCAAAATCACCGACCTCCCTAGTCTCTTTCAGGCGGGTAAAAAATGCATCATAAAGCTGCTGGTTTATCTCTACCCCACGTTTTAACTCTTTTTGTTTGGCATCAAATGTGGATAGGCTTCTGAAACGTTTGCGTGCGCTGTTCAGGGTGTCAGACAAGCTGCGTTCATCGGCTTTTGCCGCCTGATGCTCATTGGCTATACCTGAAATAAGTTGCCTGACCTGCTTTGAAAGGTTGTTTCTAACTGAAGATAACTCTGCTTGAGCTGCGATTATTTTTGGATGCTTCGGCCCATAAGTGCCTTTTAACTCAAACACCTTGGTTTGAGTAAGTTGTAAAGATTCATTAACACCCTGTATTAATTGGTGATTCAGCACTTCAGGCAGGGTAGCCAGCGAATCGATGTTATTATTTTGCGATTGAACCAGGTGGTAGATGTTTTCACTTTGCTTAAGTCTTTGCCGGGCCTTCAGTAGTTGGCTGGACAGGTCCTGTATCTCTTTAGCTTCTAACCCCTTGACACCGTCAATATCAACCAGCTGCTCTTTTTCTTGATAGGCCTGCAGATTTTTTTCTGCTGCATTCAGCCTTACTTTTAAGCCATTTAGCCGATCATTTAGCCAGCTTGATGCTTTTTCTGTCATGCTCAGCTTGGCTTCAAGATGATTTTCTATATAGACTTCAGCCAACAGATTAACGATTGTTGCCGCCAGGGTGGGTGATTCAGACTCGAAAGAGATAGTTACTAACTGGGTTTTTCGAATAGGTGTAATGGTTAATCGTGACATAAAGCTGTCAACAACCTTACGCATCTTCATTTCAAGCCGTTGCTCATCAGTATAGTTTTCAACCTTTTGAGGCAAAAAAGGGAGAAGTTCTGATATTTTTTTCTGAAGATTAAACTTTTGCGGCTGCTGGTCGGGATCAAACTCCGCGTTATTAACTAACTCTAGTCTTTCTACCACTCTCTGAGCGATCTGCCGAGATTTTAAGATCTCAAATTGCGTAAAAAAATATTCCTTATGGCTAGAATCAAGACCATAAACCTCTTCAATGGAGACAACCTTGGCCTGCTCTGCCTCAATGAGCAATGTTGCCATTGCGGTGTACTTTGGGGTAATTGAAAATACGATGACAGCAACAAGCAGGGTGACGATAAAAGCCAGGCTTAATATGCGCCATTTGAAGCGCCCAATCACATGGATGTAATGCTGAAGGTCAAGCTGCTCATCATTAATTAGCGGCTCTTCAGCCTGATTTGTTAAGGATAAGCTCATCAAATTTACTTTTAAAAGAAGCGTTGCTTGAAAGTGATAATATCACCGGGGCGAACAATGGTATTAGTATCAACACGAATAGATTTTTGCTTTGGATCATTACTGCGGATGATGAAAATCTTTTGTAACGATGCGCGCTCGGTGTAGCCACCCGCTAGAGCTGCGGCTTTGTTGATTGTTAGGTCAGGCTGATAGGGGTAACCACCAGGCTTTTCCACTTCGCCATCGATAAAAAATGGGCGATACTCAATAATGCTGATTGAAACATTGGGGCTGACTAAATAATCGCCTTTCAGTCCATCGTGGATCTGTTGTTGAAACTGGGCAAGAGTTTGTCCTGCTGCTTGCGTATCACCCAGAAAGGGGTAGTTTATCTTCCCGCTGTCATTAAGCAGGGTTTCCATTGAGAGGTCCTGTTGTCCAAAAACTGTAATTTGTATTTTATCGCCAGAACCCAGACGATAATCTGACTCATCTTGTGCAATAATATTAAAAGACATTACTGTACAGATTGTAAGCAGCAACCAACGAAACATAATGAGTGAGTCAGGCATAACAACCTCTAGAACAGAGCAATACGCACCCCTAATGCCGCTACCTCCCGGTCATAGGTTAAAGAGTCACGGGTGCTTTCTCTTTTTGTTTTAGAAAGATCTAGTGAGAATGTTAACCAATAGGCCATATCATAATTAATGACTAGCCTAACGCCTTTGTTGTCATCTTTACGTACAACATCATCATCTGTTCCGTTATAATCATCCTTTGTCAGGCCAACAGTCAGCCTGGTATTTAACCGCTCAAGCCACTCGTGGCGCCAACTGATTTTGTAGCTGGTACTTTCGATGAAAGTACCTTCGCCAATAGTATCCAAGAAAAAGAAACCCTCACCATTGGTTTCTTCAGTAACACGAGCTGTTGCAAAGGTGAATTTTGAATAGGTTAATGGTTCCCAGTCTACCTCAACTGCCCATTCAAAACCTTCAAAGGGGCTGCGCGCCTCTTCAAAGTCCTTTTCCTTATAGCCTATTTTAGCATAGCCAGTGGTTAATGCTGTTGCTTCCCACTCAAGCCCAGCCATAAACTGCTGTTCAACACTGGACAGGTCTGGGTCGTTTCCTAATGTTTCGTCGTAATCAAAATCTGAATGCCATGCCTCAAGAGTAAGGTCAGTAGCAGAGGCTATTTTATAGAAAAACTTAGCGCCTAATTTATGGGTGATGCGGTCTCTGCTTGCGGTTAGATCATATAACTCACCACTGGAGCTGTCTGTAACCATGACGGTGTTATAATCATCATCCAGGTAACCAAATTCCAGCTCTAATCGTGCATCAGCGGTATCAGCACCCAGTGTGTACCGTAGCCCGGAATAGATCTGTTCATGGTTGTCTGGTTCTTTTAGCTCACTGCCGGTGCCGATTGAAAAACGTGCACCCCGATCTTCGTGGCTGTTGATGTATCCACCCTGCAGCATAAATCTATGGCGCTGGTTGATCTCATAGTTGAGCGTGCCTGAAACGTCGTGATCGGTGAAATCATCATCATGGCTTGAGTAATACTTGCCATTGCTTAATATATAGTCAATTTCCCAGTTATTAAGACCGAACTCACCGAACTCACGAACCAGCTTGAAGCTGGGTTGAGTGATTGTTATCCAGGTGCCGATCTCATCAGATTTGGCGCTGAGGATGTTGTTGTCATAGCGTTGCGTTATATTAATCAGTGGCGTGAGGTTTGCCCCTCCCACAGGGATGCTTTTATCATCGTGCTCGTCACTGCTGGATGCAAATTTATTGTTACTGGCTGCATAATAATCGTTACTGGCAGAAAAAGCGGAGCAGCAGACCAGCAACAGGCCTACCGAAAGGGTGCTTGTTACAAAACGCATGATATCCTCTTTTATGTTTTATTTGATCCTGAGCCAATAGTGGCGTTTTGTTCCAATAGCCATTATTTTTACCTTAGTGGTTATGATTATAGCGTATTAGTGGGTAATAAGTGCAAAATAACCGACGTGGTTGACTTGCTTTTGGTGAGCGGGATATCAGAAGGGCCAGGTGTCCGCAATTAGTATCCCTGTAACCTTAGACACCCCTGGTTTCCGTTCCGGCTGGTCTCATCCTGAGGTAGTCATGCTTCCTTGTGTGCAGTTATTAGATCATGACAGGCTTTAGCCTGTCTCTAGCCCATTAGTATTAGTCCATGGTGGGCGGTTTATGTTGCCGGGCAGCAATGCTTCAATCCCATCCACCGATTCTGCCCTAGGCAGTTGAGTATAAAGGTGGCGCAGATAAGCATGGGGTTCCAACCCATTGGCTTTGGCCGTTTCGATCAATGAATAAAGATTGGCACTGGCCTTTACGACCTTGAGACTATCGCTAAAGAGCCAGTTTTTTTCTGCCCACTACAAACGGGTGGATGAGTTTATGCCACTCGTTGTGCAAGTAGTACAGCGTCTTTTCTGTGGTAGTACCCGGTAGTACCCGGTGGTATCTGAGGTAGACTTTGATCCAGCCAGTATCGGTATAGCCTGTTGCTGTCGGTACTGATCCGGCTTGCCGCTCAAGTAAAACTCCACGGCCTGTGTGCCGTCAAGAAATGCCCGCACCTGTGCCAATGTTTTGATCTGTTCGTCATTCAT
>JQIA01001366.1_pt1 | contig 13099 bp, 12 predicted proteins | sample 811431 | NCBI WGS metagenome assembly JQIA01 (sample SAMN02998118, study PRJNA258478) | marine sediment metagenome | biome: marine; feature: seafloor; material: sediment; isolation source: oil-polluted sediment collected from 3 locations (0.5 km, 0.7 km and 0.9 km)... | place: USA: Gulf of Mexico ... | reverse complement strand
ATATGCTATGAGTATGTTCTATAAATTATTGCGAATCAAAATGTATACCAACTTTACATGCGTTTACCCTGACTCATTGAATTTAGAAATTGAAAATAGTTCGTGCAGGTGGTAAACGCTTATTTTAAAATAAATGAATACTTTGCAGGAGAACGAAAAATGAAACTTTTTGACAGCCATTGCCACCTGGATGATAAATCCTTTGAAAAGGATATGGACGCAGTTTTGAACAGGGCGGATGAGGCTGGTGTTAAAAAAATTATGCTGGTCGGCATCACTGAAAAAAATTCAGGTCAGCTGATAAAGATGGCAGAAAATAAACCGGTGTTTTATACTTCCGTTGGCATTCATCCCCATGATGCTGCGAGTTGCTCAGAGACGGCAATTACAAACCTGAAAAAACTGGCAGACAATCCGGTTGTTAAAGCATGGGGTGAAACAGGATTGGACTTTAACCGAATGTTTTCACCGCAGGAGGTTCAGGAAAAATGGTTTTCACGGCAGATCGAATCAGCTGTTGAGCTGAATCTGCCATTAATCTTTCATGAGCGGGAATCGAATGGCCGTTTTTTAGATATTGTTAAATCCTATTGCAGCAAGATACCATTGAATGGCGTAGTGCATTGTTTCAGCGGGAACCATGATGAGATGAAAGCCTATCTTGACTTAGGCCTGTATATCGGTGTTACAGGTATTCTTACCATCAAATCACGGGGGAAGGATTTAAGGGATTATGTTAAGGATATTCCCGCGGATCGGCTTTTAGTGGAAACGGATGCCCCATACCTGACACCGGCACCTCAGAAAAACAAGACACGTCGAAATGAACCGGCCTTTGTAAAATCGACATTACTGAGACTGGCAGAGGTTAGAGGCGAAACCCCCGAAGCGCTTGCAGCGCAGATCTGGGAAAACACCTGTAGATTTTATAGCATTGATGATACAGAAGGTGTTTGAAACAATTTTGATGGGCACACTTCGTTTTGCCCATCCTACGGCGGTTGATGTATGAATCATCTGTTTTGTTGATGATGCTTCAGTACCTGTTTAACCGGCCCCCAAAAAACAGAGCGAAGCGATTCATTGGCTGAAACCTGAGACCCGATACCTGACAGCTTATTCAAACCGGCATAATGCCATTGTCACAAAAGGAATAATGGCCTGATTCTGCTACGATAACATGGTCAAGGCAGTTAATGCCGATGATTTTTCCGGCCTCACACAGTCTTTTTGTGATAGCAATATCATCCCTGCTTGGTGTCAGCTGGCCGCTCGGGTGATTATGGACAAAGATAACGGATGCAGCCCTGTCAGTGATTGCATCTGCAAAGACCTCTCTCGGATGGACCTGACTTGCATTTAAAAGACCAATGGTAATAGTCCGGCAAGTGATGACTTCATTGGCTCCGGTTAATGTAATGCAAAGAAAATACTCCTGCTTTTTAGGTATGATATGTGAAACAAGTGGCAGTATATCATCGGCGTTTCGAATAATAATCGATTTTTTTTCAAGCTTTCGTCTTGAAAATTCAAGGGCAGCTGCAATAATACATGCCTTGGCAATGCCTACCCCATCAATCTCCTGTAAGGCCTTTAGTGTTGGTTGCATCTCATTTTTAAATTGTTTTACAATTTTCCGGGATGTTGTCAGGACATCAGCATTTTTGGTCCCACTGCCGATCAGGATGGCCATTAATTCAGTATCACTGAGTGCCTCAGCCCCTTTTTCCACGAGCTTTTCTCTGGGACGGTCAAACTCATGGTAGTCACTGATTTTTTTCAATTTCATTTATTCCCTGAAGTTGTTTGACAAGCCCCTCACGAACCTTTTTATTTTTTATTTTTCGAAACAGCTGAACGATTCTCTTCTCTTCCTCGTTCACAAGAAGACTTGTCTGCGTATTTTTTGTTTTTTCCCCATACCCCGTGTCAGGTGAGGCGATTCGGGAATCATCATTCTCTTCAGTGAGCAGGGTTGATAATGGTACATGAAGAGCACCACTTATCTGCATCAGTCGTTTAACCGAAATATTGGTTTTACCCTTCTCGTATTTTTGAATCTGTTGGAATGAAACATCAATTTTTTCAGCGAGTTCACTTTGAGAAATATTCCAGTCAGTCCTGAGCTGCTTAATTCTGGCACCAATCTTACTATCTATATCAGAGTCTGTTTTGTCCATTTATATCTACTTGTTTTTTTGGATTCAAAGATCATTTTCCGGCGATTCATTTTTTATTATCATTCCCCATGACACTTAAAATGTCCAACAACCACAGGTTGTAAAAATAACTTTACTTATATATACTATCGGTGGTATATGTGTTTTGCCTTATACCTTTTTTATAAAAAGTCTACCACAGCAATAAACGCATCAGGAGGTTGAAGTTGAATATTATCAATGAAAAGTCGTCTGATAAGCCTGTCTGTAATCAGCACAGTGATAGCGATGCACCCAAAGTAATCTGTTCCTGCTATTATTGTGATAAAGATCGCAGATTTACCATGTCATGCACCCGGCTCGATAAGTGTTACTTTAAGCATGTAGCCAGGTCTTGATGGCGTCGTAAAAAGTCCCTTTTCCTTAGCCATCTAAAGACTTTTTACGAGAACATCAAGTCTTGTTAAAAGTCTATAGATTGGGATTTTTAGGAGGACATCAAAAACTGATAATTTCGATCTCTGTGTCAAGGAGTTCCGCAAGGCCGAGCTCTTCAGCCATATCGATTATTTTGTCCAGCTTTGAATTGATTGTGCGACGGTCGTTGCCGATAATGGCAACACCGATTTCAGCTTTATGATGACTATCATTGGCGCCTACTTCGGCCACTGAGGCATTATAAGTGTTTTTTAACCGCTGAATGATTGACTTAACAATCTTCCGTTTTGCCTTCAGCGAATTACAGTCGTGAATTCTGAAATGAATTGAAAGGATTCCTGCTACCATAATTTTTTAATTGTCGTTTAGTGTTCTTATTTTCAGCTGCCGGAAGATTTCTCTTCAAGTGTACTGAGCTCCAGGTTCAATGCACGAACAGAGATAAGAATCTCTCTGAACGAGAGAGCCAGCGACGTCATTAAAAGAATGAGGCTGGCTCCGAAAATGTATTGTCCGATGTTCTGATACCCCGCAAAGAGGGTGAACATACAAAAAACACACATAAAAAGACTTAAAATGCCAAAGGCCTGCATGTTTCTGATTAATATAACCCGTTGCCGGAGGCTTTTTATCTGTTGCTTCAGGGTTTTATCCTGAGTCTGCTGATATTGTGCCGCAAGATTTCTGATTCGGCTGCCAAGAGCCAAAAAACGGTTTGTATAAGCAACCATTAACAGTGAAATTGCCGGAAAAAGGAGGGCTGGTGTTGTTAACGTAAGTTCCATATATCTCTTATAGTTGGTTTATTTTAAATTAAAATTAACAGAGGGCCGGTGATTTCATTGTCTGACATTCTTTTTATAAATCACTTAGTGCCATCGCAACAGCCTGAGGAAAGATATCTCCTATTTTTCCATCAAGTCTGAGGCTTACCTCTTTTAATCCATCATGATCTGTTGCCCCCTGATTTATAACAATATAGGGGGCTCCATTTTTCGCAGCTTCAAGGGGAAACGTTGCCGCGGGGTAGACAGATAAAGTGCTGCCAAGGGCAATAACGCAATCTGCTTCCAGTGCCGCTGTAAAAGCGTTTTCCATATCATCACTGATAAGATTCTGACCAAAGCTGATGGTTGCCGGTTTCAGGTAGCCGCCACAATTACAATCAGGCGCTTTGCCGGTCTTTTTCAAAAACTCAAAATGCTTCCCTGGTTTACTTCTGGCAAGACAGGTCTGGCACTCAACCTCCCAGTTTGTCCCGTGGAGTTCAATAAGTTTTTCAGCTGGCGTGCCGGCAATCCGGTGAAGACCATCAATATTCTGCGTCACCAGACTAAGCACTTTTCCGTGTCTTTCAAGGTCTGAAATTGCATAGTGTATAGGATTCGGTTTTGCATCTCTGTTCTGTTCCCACCATTCGAGTTTGTATTCCCAATACTCAATGCGAGATGCTTCATGGGCCATGAAATCCTGATAATATACCGGCTTACGTCTTTTCCATATACCGTCAGGTCCTCTGAAATCGGGAATACCGCTATCCGTTGAAATGCCTGCTCCGGTGAAAAAGAAGAGTTTTTCTGCCTTTTTCAGGTAAGTCGTAAGCTGTTCAATGGTATGTTGATTAGTATTCATATTTTTTAATTTTTGTTTTCTAAAGCAAGGCGCAGCCCCAGACCAATCAGAACAAGTCCGCTTGTTCTGTGAATACGGCTGATGATTGATGGTCTGCTAAGCAACCAGTTTGATAGCATCCCTGCAGTATAGCCGATCGGCCCTTTAACCAAAAATGTGAGCAGCGCAAAAGAAGCCCCTAAAGTCAGCAGGAGAAACGTTGTGTTTGTAGCATCTGCCGGGATAAACTGAGGCAGATAGGCAAAATAAAAAATTGCTATTTTGGGGTTTGAAACATTTGAGAAAGCACCCTGTAAAAACATTTTTCCGGTAGACATGGTCGGCAGGTTGTTGATGTCCAGTCCGGAGCTACTTGATAGTATCAGTCTGATGCCAAGGTATACGAGATAGATTGCTCCGGCAATCTTCATGATTGTAAACAGAATTTCTGAGGTCTGAAGCACCGCCCCAAGTCCAAGAGCCGCAAGGATGGTGTGACCGAGGAGGCCTGTGCTGACACCCGCCGCAGTCGCAACGCCGGCTTTCCAGCCCTGCGAGATTGATCTGGACATAACCAGTATCATATCCTGTCCCGGTGTTATTATGAGAATAAGTGATGTAACGATAAAAATGATAATTTGTGCTTCTGTCATGATGTTTCCTGCTGCTTTATCTGTTTAAGAGCTGCCGACCATATGTCTGTCAGTCTGCTGCTGTATAGGTAAAAATAAATGATAATATCACCGAACATATCCCGGTTGCAAACAGAAAGTGAAATCGAAGCCGCTTCCTCTGCAGGATAACCGTATGCACCACATGAAATTGCCGGAAATGCAATTGATCTGCAGTTATTTTCAAGAGCCAGCATAAGGCTGTTTTCATACGCAGCTGTTAGCAGTTTCTCAGGGGTCGGATCGATTTTATATCTTGGCCCGACGGTATGAATAATAAAATCAGCCTGGAGGTTAAATCCCGGAGTGACTCTGGCTTCACCTGCCGGGCAGCGGATTCCGTTTACGGATTTTACCCGTCGACATGCTTCAAGGAGTTTTGGGCCGGCAGCTTTATGGATTGCACCATCCACACCACCACCGCCAAGCATCATTGCATTGGCCGCATTGACCACAGCATTAACGGGTGCAGTTGTAATATCACCCTCTTTGATGATTATTTGTGCCATCAGTCTTTCTCCGTCGGGATTAAAATAAAGTCATTATCAGGTTTTGTTTGCTGAATGCTGCGTAAATAAGCTAAATTATATTTATAAATCATCTTAGGTTAAATGTCATCTCCGCTTTTCGGGCCCCATTTTTTAATGAAAAAGCAAATAAACTATATGTTGGGGTTGAAATTTTACAAATACTATATATAGTATTTGTGTGGGGCGGATAAATATTGAAATATCTAATGTCGTAATAAAAATAATAATCCCGATAATACATAGCCGGATAAAACAGGAGTTAAGTATATGAGTGGCGTTGAAAAACAGTCAGAATCTATTTGTTTTGTAACAGAAAATGCCCGGACAGTTCTGGAGCGCAGGTATCTGAAAAAAGATGATAATGGAAATATAACAGAAGCCCCGGAAGATATGTTCAGACGGGTTGCCGATCATATTGCCGAGGCGGAAAAAAACTATAATAAAAAGGCAGATATTAAAAAGATCTCTGATCAGTTCTATTCACTGATGACAGAGTTTAGATTTTTACCAAATTCACCGACACTGATGAATGCAGGACGGGAGCTGGGTCAGCTTGCTGCCTGTTTCGTGCTACCGGTTGAGGACAGCATGGAGGGGATTTTCGAAACAGTAAAAAATGCTGCCATGATCCATAAGTCCGGCGGTGGAACCGGGTTTTCATTTTCCAGGCTTCGTCCGGAAAACAGCACGGTCGGGTCTACAGGCGGGGTTGCATCCGGTCCTGTTTCGTTTATGAAGATCTTTAATACTGCAACTGAACAGGTGAAGCAGGGTGGTACCCGGCGCGGTGCGAATATGGCAATTCTTCGTGTTGACCACCCGGATATAATGACGTTTATTAAATGCAAAAATAATAAAGCGGAGTTGAATAATTTTAATATTTCAGTAGGTGTAACAGACCTGTTTATGGCGGCGGTTAAAAAAGGTGAAGACTATGATCTGATCGATCCGCGAACACAGACGCCTTCCGGAACGCTGAATGCAACCGCTGTTTATGAAGAGCTGGTCCGTCAGGCCTGGGCTACAGGGGATCCGGGGATCGTTTTTCTGGATGAAATCAATCGGGGAAATACAACCCCGGGCCTTGGTGATCTTGAATCGACAAACCCCTGTGGTGAGCAACCACTTTTACCCATGGAAGCCTGTAACCTTGGTTCGATCAACCTTGTTAAATTTGTTGCCGAAAAAGAGGGTAGGCCTGGCTTTGATTTTGATCAGTTCAAAGAGACAATCCATCTTTCAGTTCGGTTTCTTGATAACACCATTGATATGTCTAAATATCCGATCAAAGCGATTGAAGAGATGGTTCACTCAAACAGAAAGATCGGACTTGGGATTATGGGATTTGCCGACATGCTCTTTATGTTGGACATCCCATACGAATCGGCTGAAGCAATTGACATGGCTGAAGAGATTATGCATTTTCTTCAAAAAGAATCCCATGCTGCTTCCTGTGCACTGGCAACAGAACGGGCGGTTTTTCCAAATTTTGAGCAGAGTATCTTTAAGGATATGAAAGATTGCCGGATGCGTAATGCAACAACTACAACGATTGCGCCTACAGGAACTTTAAGTATTATTGCCGGGTGTTCCAGTGGGATTGAGCCTGTCTTTGCTCTTAGCTATGTCAGAAATGTGATGGACAATGACAGGTTGATAGAGGTGAACCCTGTCTTTGAAAAAGTACTTCGTGACAAGGGGTTGTATGATGAATCCTTAATGGCAGAAATTGCCGAAAAAGGAACGGTTAAAGGGAATGTCCAGTTACCGGTTGAATTACGGAAGGTCTATATGACTGCGCATGATATTGAATCTGAAGCCCATATCAGGATGCAGGCCGCCTTTCAGAAGTATACGGATAATGCAGTGTCAAAAACGGTGAATCTTCCACATGATGCAACCGAAGACGATGTCAGATTTATCTATGATCAGGCCTTTAAGCTGAAGTGTAAAGGTGTGACAATCTATCGGGACGGCAGTAAGGATAATCAGGTCCTGTCACTCTCCGGCAGTGAAAAGACGGTTGAGGACGTTGCCTTTTTGACTGCTGTGCAGGAACGCCCCAATATCCTTGAAGGATTTACAGAAAGAATCAAAACCGGGATGGGCTACCTTTATGTAACTGTTTCAGAATATAATGGCAGGCCCTTTGAGATATTTGCAACCATCGGTAAATCCGGAAAATCGACAACAGCCAAGACCGAGGCCATCGGCCGTCTGGTCTCCCTTGCGTTGCGTTCAGGTATTGATGTTACAGAAGTAATTGATCAGATTAAAGGGATCAGTGGTGAACATGCCGTATTTCATGATGGGGGGCTTGTTTTTTCAATTCCTGATGCCATAGCAAAGGTGCTTGAAAAACGGTATATGGCCGATGGTAATGGTACGAAAGTTAAGGGAAACCGGGGACAGTTTAAACCCGATCTATGCCCTGAATGCGGCCAGGCTATAACTTTTGAAGAGGGTTGCAGTACTTGCCATTCATGTGGATTTACCAAGTGCGGTTAACCCTGGATCAGGTGTCGTGCCGCTCAGCAATTTAAAAAATACGTTCCCACTGTCAGTCCTGGTGGGAACGTGTTTCGCTCACAGTCCAGTTATTACTCCAAATAAATTCCACAGACGTTTTATCCAGACTAAAATATTGATATCACGTTTAAAATCTGGTATTTTTATATATTGACTTAATTCAGTTTCCGAACCTATTTCGTACATATAAATTACATCTTTATAATATGCACCCTGCAGGGTGCATGGTGATTTCAATAATCCCGGGCCGAACATATCTTTACCCACATCACCTGTTACGCGGAAACGATAAATTCAGGCATAGCTGCCTCCTGAAGGAGTTTTTTCTAATGAAATTTGAAGGGGACCTCAGCAAGTTCTTTCCGCCGGATCTGCTTATTTTTATAGCAAGCCTTGGGAAAGAAGGGGTGTTGACAGTAAAGCATCCCGTTGAATTTCTTACGATCAGTATGAAGAAAGGCTGCGTGATCGACGCCCATTCAAAAAACTCTGACGACAAACTCCTGAAAATGCTTTATCTAAAACGGCAAATCAATACAATCGATTATAAAAAAATCACACAGGCCAGAAAAGAGACAGGTCTGAATGTGTTGACGATTATTGAGAAACTTAACCTGGTCTCATTTGAAGCAGTAGAAGATATTATTATTGAGAGCATTAAGGAAACGCTTTTTCGGTTTTTTCTTTTAACCAGTGGTGAATTCAGCTTTACAGATATTTCTGTGGAGGACTTAAATCTTAATATAACACTCCCTTCTCAGGTGATCGCCATTGATCTTTCCAGTCTCACAGATGACTGGCAGGAAATGAAAACAAGGCTTCTCACCTTTGACCGACATGTCTCTCTTGCCGCTGGGGCGAAAAATGATGAGGTCGAATCGACAGAAGAAAAAATACTGCTGAGTATTGTGCAAAAGGGCAGAAGCATTCGGGATCTGATCGAACAGGCGCCGTTTTCAAGTTATAAGGCGCTTAAAATGATTGACAATGCAATTACCTGTAAACGGCTTATGCTTCATGCTCCTGGAAAACAGGTTGCGGTAGAGAATGGCGCCGGAAGTGATCAGGTATTGTTTTATGAGTATAAAACAGCTTGCAAAAGAATTTTAAGTGCCCGAAATAGCGGAGGTAAAATCAAAGGATTAATCCGGTTCTGCAAGGGGCAGTTTGACCTGACCTGTGTTATTTCTCTTACAGAGACACGAATCATTCGCAGTTTTGTTTTTTATAAAGACAAGAAAAGCAATCTGCAGAGTAAAGAAGTAAAAGACATAAAATACAACATAGAAGAGGACCCGGTCTTTCAGAGAACCTATTCATCAGGGTTTGCCTTTTTTGGTAAAGTGTTTCCTGCTGCTGTTTTTCGTAATATGATTCCGATTCCGATTCCGGAAACAGGTGACTGTGCGGTTATCCCTCTTGGGCGAAAAGATGATAGGGTGAATCTTATTTATGCAGTATCAACGAAAACAAAAGCAGATATCGGGCCGTTTCATTATCTGGAACTTTTATCCTGGCTGATCAACCCGGAGATAGACGGTAAATCTGAATCCGATGGTTTAGTGCCGGATACGTCCCAAAAACAGGCCACAAATAACACAGGGGAACAGAAAGTCTCCCTTGAAGATGCTGTTGATGGTCTGCCGCCTATGCCGCATCTTGCTTCAAAAATGCTGCAGATTTTATCAGACCCCGACAGTACAGTAGAAGACCTGGCAGGTGTCATTGAACAGGATCCTGCAATTATGGCAACGCTTATAAAGGTCAGTAACTCTGCATTGTACCGGACAGGCGAAGAAATAAGTACGCTGAACAATGCTGTTACCCGTCTTGGTTTTAAAACAATCAGGAGTCTGGTACTTACGGCAACGACCCATTCGCTTTTTCCAAAAAATAATGCAAAACTTGAAGTGATGAGTCAGGCTCTCTGGCAGCATGCTAAGGAATGTGGGCTTGCATCCCGCCGTATCGCTGCATTTGTCGGGTATCATGATCCTGAAGAGGCATTTGTTGCAGGGCTGCTTCACGATATCGGTAAGCTTGCCATTCTTTTAAAACACCCGGAGTATTATAAACGCATTACAGAGAATCAAAGAGGAAACGTAAGTTCAATAAGCGCAGAAAACGAAGTGCTGGGCTTTGATCATGCAGAAGCGGGTGGCGTTCTCATGGATAAATGGAAAATGCCTGAGAACCTTGCGCTTAGTGTGAAATTTCACCATACCCCGGACTCTGCAGGAGCGTTTAGTTCCCTGGCGCACATCGTCTCCCTTGGTGACTGTCTCAGTCATAGTTACGGCATTTATGCCGGTAAAATGCAGACCGATGGCGACAGGCAGGCATCAAATTTAATCGCATTGAAGCTTACAGAGGATGATCTCGAGGCACTTCGGGAAGTGGTTGAAGAAGACTTTAAAGAGTCTGATGTGTTTGATTGAACGGGATAAAAAAAACAGATGATGATGAAACTTTAGCTTCTGAAGTCGGTATTTTGACATATTATTTTTGTTAAATTTATTAATACCCGTTTTATGCATTTTAAAATACAGCGTACTAATGATGTTGTTGCTGAGAGTATTATAAGAGATACCTTTCGCCTTTATTGCGACATCAGGAGAAAACATGAAAAAGATGAAGGCATTGATAGTACTATTGTGTATACTACTCCTTTCTACAGATGTTTATGCGGAAATGTTCCATGTCTCAATTGCAATGTATGACAACCATCCTGTTTATTCCAGAGCACAAAAAATCATGGATGAAATAGCTCTTGCTTCCGGGCATGATATTACAATAATATTACGCTATTTGCCAAATAAAAGAGCGGTTGCAAGTATTGAATCAAATTTAACGGACGGCGATGTCGGGAGAAGTATAGGTGCTTATAAAAACAGTGATAACGTTTTAATTGTTAATGAATATATTATAAAATCGAATTATTATGTTTTTTCAAAAAAAGATATCAGAATAGAAAACTGGCGTTCTTTGAATTCTTACCAGGTTATTGCCAGCCGGGGGGATAAGGTTGTAGAATCAAAATTGGAGGATATCGTAAAGAATATACATTTTGTGAACAACTATGAATCTGCTGTTAACATGCTTATATCTGATAGAGGCGATGCTTTTGTGGGTAGCATGCTGATCGTCTGGCCGATTTATCAAAGACTTAAATGTGAAGAGAAGGGCATTAAAATACTGAAACCCGAAATTGCCTCTGTTCCGATGTATTTATTTTTACACAAAAAACATCAAAATCTGGTTGTCGGATTTACCACAGCAATAAAGTCCATGAAACAAAAAGGCCGTATCAGGGCCATACTCTCCGGAGAATAAGTACGGCAAAATATTTTATCATCACTCATATCATGTTAATACCTGCCTGGTATTTAACCCCATAGCTGTTTCGCTTTGATCAAAGCCACAACTCTTTGTATCCCATCATATTTCACGATTATTTCACATATATTTCACGGCGTTTTCACATCTGTTGAGGTATTTTCTTACAAAAAGAACAGTTCTGCAGATGTGATGCTGAGTTTAATAATAATCAAAAAGGGGCAAAGGGATGAAATTAGTTAAAAAATCCGGGATAATCAAAAACACAGCGATATGTATAGTCGTTATCGGGGCAGGCTTTTTTCTGATGACGCTGATGGGAAAAATGAAAGAGCCGCCTGTGGAGAAGAAAATCGCTGAGACACCGCTTCAGGTAGAAATTATGAAAGTTGAAAAACAGGATGTGCGTATCAGTATTTCGGCTTTTGGTGAAGTGACTTCCCTGAATTCTGTTACAATTTCGCCGGAGGTTTCAGGGCTTATAACAGAGATTCATACGAAGCTTGAGGTTGGGGAGATCATTCCGGAGGGAGATGTTCTGTTCAGGATTGATGCAACGGATTACGAAACAGATTTTACGACCTATACTGTGAGAAAAAAAGCACTTTTGGGAAATATGAAGCTGGCAGAGAAAGAATTTGCCAGAGTTAAAAAACTTTATGAAAAAAACAATACCGGGACACTTGCAGATGTTGAGGCTGCAGAACGGGCAATCAATTCCGCAAATGATAATCTGGCTCAGGTGTCAAAGCTTTTAAAGGACACACAAAAAAATCTTGAGCGATGTACAATAACAGCCCCGTTTAATGCAAGAATTAAAAGTTCCGGCATTGAAAAAGGCGAGTTTGCTGTTGCCGGAACCGGTGTACTGACCATTGCTGATGATTCGGTGTTAGAGGTAATTGTTCCGGTTGATACCAGTGAGGCACTTATGGTTCTTGATTTTGAGGAAGAGACCCCACAGGCGTTTAATACATCATGGTTTAGCAGGCTGAATCAGACCGAGTGCAGTATAGTCTGGGCAGAATCCGGAAATGCGATCAAGGCTGACGGTTTTCTCCACCGGGTTGTAAAATATGATTCGGCAAGCAGAACTGTTTCGCTGGCTGTCCGAATTAACAAAAACAACAGCCAGAATGCCGGTAATCCCTCTTTTCCGATTGTAGACGGGATGTTTTGCCAGGTGATTATTCCGGGGAGAGTAATGAAAAATGTTATCAGGGTGCCGGAGCATGCTGTCAGTTATGACGGACAGGTAAGGATTGCTTCAAAGAGCAGGCTGAAGACGGTGCCGGTTAATGTTATCTGGAAATCCCGTGGGTATTCGCTTATTTCTGTTGGGCTTAAAAATGGAGACCAGCTTATAACAACGCGTTTGAACTCTCCCCTTGAAAACCTGCTTCTTGATGTTACCCGGACCGATATGGTTGCCGATACCGGTGTGTAAGGCTCATTATAAGTTTACAGTCATTCGATAGAAATATAAGGAAAATGGAGTCAGGCATGAAAAAAGTAATGGAAGCATTTGTTAAAAATACAGTATTTGCGAATATTCTCCTTGTCGTCATATTGCTGGCAGGTGTGCTTGGCAGTTCCTCGATGATTCGGGAAGAATTGCCGAACCTTGATCTTGATATGGTGATTGTGTCAGTGGCATGGCCCGGAGCTGATCCGGAGGATATTGAAGAGGGTGTGTCCCGTAAAATTGAAGATGCCATTGAGGGGATAGAAGGCATTGACTCATATACAGCAACATCGTCTGACGGAAGATGTGAAATCCGGATTGATGTGGAAAACGGTTATGATGATGATGACGTCCTTGATG
>JQIA01001355.1_pt1 | contig 13103 bp, 10 predicted proteins | sample 811431 | NCBI WGS metagenome assembly JQIA01 (sample SAMN02998118, study PRJNA258478) | marine sediment metagenome | biome: marine; feature: seafloor; material: sediment; isolation source: oil-polluted sediment collected from 3 locations (0.5 km, 0.7 km and 0.9 km)... | place: USA: Gulf of Mexico ... | reverse complement strand
TTATAAAATTAAAATGGTGATCCGCACAGGATTCGAACCTGTGACCCTCTGATTAAAAGTCAGATGCTCTACCAGCTGAGCTACGGGCACACATAAAAAGAGGGGGAATATTTATTGCATAATGAATCAATAGTCAAGAGGGAGTTTCCGAAAATATCGTTTTTTCCTTAACTAAAGCAAAAATACAAGAAATTTATCGCTCTAAACGCTCCTCATAATCGTCAGAACCGTCATCTATTTCGTCAACTAACGATGCATTTCTAACATTCATTTCCATATAGTCAGACGCATCTCCATCGCTTTCCATATCAAAATGCTGATGATCTTCTTCAAGTATTTCATCATGCAAAACAGCTACTTCATCGATATCCTCAACAGCATCCGCTCTGATAAAACGCATTTCATTCTTCGCTCGCTCATCAGCTCTTTGTTGAATTAGCTCGTCAATAGCTCTTGAATCTGCAAGCTCCATTTGCTCTTCCAAACTAGCACTTAAAGAAATATGTCCGCATTTTGTGCATGCAGGTTGTTTTTCTCCTAGATCATAGAATTTATTTCCACAATCCTCACATACTCGTTTTTTTCCTAAATCTATTTTCATTTCAATCTCCCTGTGTTAACTTAATTGTTGCTCTTAATGATTAACAAAGAATTTACAAGAGAGCGATTTATTGAAAAAATATTTACAGGGAAAAAATGCATCTACAAAAAGCAAAGAATTTAAGCGGTGAAATTACAATTGCTGGGGATAAATCCATATCTCACAGAGCCTTGATACTAAGCTCCATGGCTATTGGAACTACATATATATATGGACTATTGGAAGCAGAGGATGTTTTAAATACGGCGAAAGCATTACAGGCTCTTGGTGTTGCAATGAATAGAAGCGAAGACGGCGTTTGGGAAGTAAATGGTGTTGGAATTGGCGGATTAACTGAGCCTACGCAAATACTTGATATGGGAAATTCAGGAACAGGTGCGAGACTTCTTATGGGGCTTGTCGCTCCGTATCCTTTTAATGCATTTTTTTGTGGCGATGAAAGCCTTACGAAACGCCCTATGAATAGAATTATGAATCCATTAAAGGAAATGGGGGCGACTTTTGTTTCTCGTTCTAAAGGACGGCTTCCTATTGCCGTTATAGGTGAGGAAAACATGCTACCGATTTCGTATAAACTACCCGTTGCATCTGCCCAAGTTAAAACTGCTATATTACTTGCTGCTTTAAATACGGCGGGGAAAACTACGGTTATAGAACCGAAGGCAACGAGGGATCATACGGAAATAATGATGGCGGATTTTGGAATAGAAGTAGATATTCAAGATGTCGCTGGAGAAAAACATATTACTATTGAGGGTCAGCAAGAGATAACTGTTGATAACAAAGAAATAGGAATAGCTGGTGATCCGTCATCTGCGGCATTTTTAGTTGCGGCGGCTTTAATTACAAAAGGCTCGGATATTATAATTAAAAATGTATGCTTGAATAAAACAAGAGCGGGTATATTTGATACGCTACTAGAAATGGGTGCGGATATTACCTTTAATAATAAGAGATGCGTTGCGGGTGAGGATGTAGCCGATATTGCCGTTAAATACTCGGAATTAAAAGGCGTGGAAGTTCCCGTAAAACGCGTTCCGTCAATGATAGATGAATTTCCTATATTGGCTGTAGTTGCCAGTTTTGCGGAGGGAAAAACCGTTATGCGTGGACTTGCCGAGCTTAAAGTTAAGGAAAGCGACAGGTTGCAGGCTATATATGAAGGACTGCTAGCATGTGGCGTAAAAGCAACAGTTGGCGATGATTCTTTGGTTGTTGAGGGCGGAAACGTAAAAGGTGGCACTACTATTACAACTCATAAGGATCACCGAATTGCGATGTCGTTTTTGGTAATGGGGTTAGCGGCGGAAGATGCTGTTTTTGTTGATGATATTGCGTCTATTGGCACTAGTTTTCCTGAGTTTTTCGACCTATGTAAAGCCCTTGGAATCGTGGTTTTATAGGCGTTTTCAATGTTACATTATCTTACAAAGCAACAAAAAGTGTTGCGTAGTGCGGAAAATGCTGTATAAAATTCCACTTTAGTTGTTGACTTCATAATTTCACTGATATAGTAGTGTTAATTAGTTAACTTTATTAGTTTTTAAAAACTTAAAACGAGAGAATTGAAATGAAAAAATTATTTTTATGTACGACTGTTCTTACAGCGAGTTTGTTTGTAGCTGATGCTATGGCTGCTTCTGGTCCTAAGATAACAGTTGGTGGTGTTGCTGATGCACAAATCGGTGTTGTTGATCAAGATATTGAAACAGGTGTTGATGTTGTTACAGATCAAGATGTTATTTTTAGAAATGACAACGAAATTCACTTTTCTATAGATGGAAAAACAGAAGGTGGTCTAGAATATGGTGCTGTTATCCAACTAGAAGCTGATGTTAATGACGAGCAATCAGGTGGCGTTAATGCAGATAGAACTTATGTATACTTACAAGGTGCTAACTGGGGACGTTTAGAATTCGGTTCTAACGATGCTGCTTCTGATACTTTAAAACTTGACGCTGACACATTTTCACGCGGAACTGGTGGTATTGGTGGTGATTCAAGATATTACATAAACAATACTGCTATTGTTGCGACCGCTACTGCATCAGCTACACAGGCCATTATTCGTCCTGATCTTCCTTTAGGAAATCAATTTGGTGTTGATGCTGGTGAAGAATACAACAAAGTTACTTACTATACACCTAATTTCCAAGGTTTCCAAGCTGGTGTTTCTTACACTCCAAATTCAGCTAATGTTGGTCAATCTGTTAATGGTCTTGGTGCTGTTGAAGGTGTTGAAAATGTTATTAGTATTGCTGCTAAATACGAAGGTCAATTTGATCAGTTCGGATTTGGTGTAGCCGCTGCTGTTGACATGGGTGATGCTGTTGACGCAACTGCTGCAACTTACAGTATTGAAGATCTAATGGCATGGAATGTAGGTGCAAACTTCTCATTCGCTGGTTTCACAATTGGTGGTTCATACTCAGATCAAGATGACAGTCTTATGACTTCAAACTTCGAGTCTACATACTACACTGCTGCTGTTGCATATGCTAACGAGCAATTCGGTGCTAGTGTTGGATACTTTGCAAGTGAAGTAGATGATTCTGCTAACCTTGCAGGTGTTGAATTTGAAAACATTGTTATTAGTGCAGATTACAACTTAGCACCGGGTATCTTACCATACGCTGAAGTTGCTATATTTGACATAGACTCTGATGTTGCTGCTAACGACAACGAAGGAACAGTATTCCTAATTGGAACAGAATTAACTTTCTAGTCTAATCGTTATACGATAATTAAAGGGTGTCCTAACGGATGCCCTTTTTTTTGTTTAAATTTACCCCACGTCCCGTCATTGCGAGCTGAAAGCGAAGCAATCCAGTATATTCAAATGGATTGCCACGTTTTAACGAAAAACTCGCAATGACGAACTGTGGAAGATAGCCTTAAATCAAAGCAACCCGTCTTTTTTCCTTATGTCCGTGGCGGATGCTTCATGAGACTTAATCGGGAAATATATCCAAGTGGGGGCTTTTTTTCGCAATATATTTTTCGTATGTGGAATACGATATTTCCTAAAGAAAATCGCGGTTTTACTATGTAATGCGGAGTAGCGTTCGAGAATATACCGTCGTTCAAATACCGCGATTGGCACGGTATAAAAAATCTCACGCCAATTACGCCATTTATGAAAACTCCCCAAATTCTCCGCTCCCATAATCCAAACGAATTTATATTTTGGATATTTTTGTTTTAATTTTCGGAGGGTATCGTATGTATATATTAAGCCGTTTTCCTTTTCAAATTCCGATATTTTGATTTGAGATGTGGCGGGTGTGGAGTGGATTAGAGCCTTCGCATATTCCACCCGTTTTTTATAATCGGACATATTGTCTTTGGATTTTAGGGGATTTTGAGGCGATACTATCCACCATATTTCGTCCAGCCCAAGCCGTTTCAACGCCTCTTTACTAATGTAAATATGCCCTTTGTGTGCTGGGTTAAACGACCCTCCTAATATACCAACTTTTTTAGTCATGGGGTTAATATAGCATTAGTTTGCGGTTTTTAAAGTTATATAGCATTATTTTTTGATTTTTTAGTTGCAAATAGTTTTTTGTATTCTATTATAAAGGTAGAGCAATTAAAAGAGTTGTTCGGGTGCTACAAACACCTTGATGCTGTGCGTATTTCCGAATACGATAAACTCGGGCTTCTGACTTCGGTCGGGAGTTCGTAGCTATGCAATAGTGGACGAGCTTCGGCTTGACCGTAAAAGCTATGAGCATGACACAGTACATGTTTGTTAACTCCCGATCACCAGCACTTCATTGCTCTGGTGATTTTTTTATGGGGAGTTGTTTTTTTAAACTCCGTCATTCTGATTTGAGAAAAAACATCCAATTTATTGGATAGGTTTTACCAAAGAAGAATCTCCTCCAGATTTGGGAGATCCTTCACTACGGCACGAGTGCCTTTGCTCAGGATGACGGTGAATGTTGCGGGATGACAACATAAAAAATCACATTTATATATGGTTGGGAGTGTATAGTTATAAAATAACGGATGGTGGTGTCGAGACACTATTCGTAAAAACTATACTCATTATTTGTCGGATGTCGTTGGACTCCCAATCATCAAATTATATACTTTAACATTTCTTTCATAATTACATGTTAATGTGAACTTATATTACAAATGGAGTATATAAAATGGTTACAATAATAAATGGACAAGTTTTTGGAGATAATGGAAATTCACAAGAACCAAAAGAGCCTAAAGTGCTTAATGAAGTAAGGGCTGGTGAAAGAATTAACTATGACGGAGCAGTTATAGTAAAAGGTAATGTTGGTGAAGGGGCTTATATAAATGCAACAGGACTAAAGGTTGAGGGGGGGGGTAGACTCTAACGCTAAAGTTGAAATTGAGTCCTCTGGTGGCGGAACTACAATAATAAATTCTGGTGGCTCAACTATAATAAGTGGAGGAACTTTTAGCTCCATTGTTAACGGGGTTGCCTATGTAAATGGAAAGCCTATAAATAGTGGCATGGCTTCTGGTGTTGAAGCGGTATCGGGCATTACAGTTGATGGATTTGTAGCAGATAATGTTACTATGAAATGTAAAAATGATAGCATTAACCTTAATGATGTTGGAAACAATAATACAATAACAACAAAAAATGGAAGTATCCGTGCTAGAAATGTTGGGACTGGAAACGATTTAACCACTAAAAACGGTAGTATAAAGGCGGGGAACGTTGGACAAAGAAGTGTTCTTGACTCAAAAAATGGAAGCATACATGCTTATAATGTTTATGCAAATGCAGAATTGGAAAGTAAAAACGGCTCTGTATCTGCTTATTCTTCTCATGAAACTGCAACTTTATCATCTAAAAATGGACGAGTTGACAGAGGATATAAATTAAAAGAAGCTGGGCAAAATTATTCTCAATCTTCTAATAATCAACAACAAAGACCTGAAAAACCTAGACCAAAACCAAAAGAAGCTCCTCCAAAATCAAATGCACCAAGTAGCTTAGTTGAAGGAACAAAACGAATTTATAAACTTCCAATACCAGCCAATGTAAATGGCGAGCTGCTTTCAGAAAAAACGGTTTTTATGCCTAAATTGTATTTAACTGACCCTTCTGGAACAAGTATTGCTGTTGATAAATTACAAAGAGAACATACCGTTCGTATTATTCCTGTAAAAGCGGAAAAAATGCCTTTTAAAAGTGCTAGAGAAATGGGGAATTTCATAGCCTTAAATTTTGATTCAAGTGATTTAACAGTATCTGAAGGAGTAGAATTTTGTAAATCTGTTGAATCTTGCAGAGGCGGTGCTTATACTGGTGTTTATCATAGCCCAACAGCTCCTAAAGGATTTGATATTGTTAATGGAACAAGAGATGTTATTGAAAATAGAGATAAAATCTTCATTCCAAGAAAGTATTTTGATGCAAATCCTGAGATGTGGAGTAAGTTGCAAAAAGTTTCTACTAATGGCAATGACTCACTAAGCGTTGAATTTAACAAGGGAATTGGTTTTGGTATAAATGATAAACAAAAATCTGCAGATGATTATGTAGCAATTTCAAAACCTCCTAGAGAAAATTCGCAAAGAATCGACAAAACAAATGAGTTGAAAAGATTCGCTGTGGAATTGGAAAAAGGATACAACCAAAAAATCCAACAATCTAGTGCTATCGGGCTTTAAGTGTTTTAAACCCTCTCACTTAAGGTGGGAGGGTTTTCTATAACCCCTTCCCGTATCCGCACCATCTCCTCCACAGCCTCAATACCCACATTTTTCAACGCCCCTAAAGCATACCGAATAGCCCCATCCTCCACGGCAAAATACGCATAAGACTTGTTAATATCGGGTGGCAATACATCAATCCCATTCTTCTTAGCTTCCTCAATAAACGCCCCCAACTTATCCGTATTTCCCATATCGTAATTCATAGATGCCGCGAAAAACTCCACTGGATAATGAGCTTTTAAATACGCCGTTTGATACGAAATAACCGCATACGCCGCCGCATGGGATTTGTTAAATCCATAGCCCGCAAACTTCGCAATTAAATCAAAAATTCCCGATGCAGTGCCTTTATCAATATTATTTTTCACACTACCACTAACGAAAACCTCCCGTTGTTTTTCCATCTCCGCATGGATTTTCTTACCCATCGCACGCCGTAATATATCCGCCCCACCAAGTGTATAACCACCCAATTTCTGAGCCACCTCCATAACCTGCTCCTGATAAATAATCACACCGAAAGTTTCCTTCAGTATATTCTCCATCAGTGGATGCATATAATTCGGTTTTTCCTTCCCGTGTTTACAGGCGATATATGTCGGAATATTATCCATCGGACCGGGACGATATAGCGATACCAACGCGATAATATCCTCCAGCGTATCGGGTTTCATTCTCTGCAAAACATCCTGCATACCCGAACTTTCCAACTGGAAAACCCCCATGGAATCGCCCTTACTCAGCATTTTATATGTTTTTTCATCGTTTTCTGGCAGGTGAGCAATATCAATAATTATATCCCGCCGTTTTATAAATTTCACAGTTTGGGCAATTACGGATAGTGTTTTCAGCCCCAAGAAATCAAATTTTACCAATCCCGCTTCTTCCGCATATTTCATGGAATACTGCACCACGGGCATATCGGAATTCGGATCTTTATATAGTGGCAAAAGTTCATCCAACTGACGATCACCAATCACCACACCCGCCGCATGAGTTCCACAATGACGATTTAACCCCTCAAGTTTCAGCCCAATCTCAACCATTTTTGCGATTTCTTCATCGTTATCTATTTCCTCTTGCAACTGCGGTTCTAGCTCTATTGCCTGAGCTAAATTCACTGGATTTGCGGGATTAAATGGAATTAGTTTGGAAATACGGTCAACTTTTCCATAAGGCATATTCAACACACGCCCGACATCACGCAGAACTATTCGGGATTGTAGTTTTCCAAATGTAATAATCTGTGCAACTTTATCCGCCCCGTATTTTTCCTGCACATAATGAATGACTTCTGCACGGCGTTCTTGGCAGAAATCAATATCAAAATCGGGCATGGATACACGTTCGGGATTTAGAAATCGTTCAAATATTAGTCCGTATTTCAATGGGTCAAGGTCGGTGATTTCCAACGCCCATGCGACAACAGAACCAGCTCCCGAACCACGCCCCGGCCCAACTGGTATATCGTGTTTTTTCGCCCATCGTATGAAATCCGATACGATTAAGAAATACCCCGGAAATTCCATTTTTTTAATAATTCCCAGCTCGTATTCTAGCCGTGTTTTGTATTCCTCAAGCGGTGCTACTCCACCGTTTGTGGCTTCTAAACGTTTATCCAAACCTTCCCGAGCCAAGCGTTCAAATTCTTTTTCCTCATCGAATAAATCATCATCGGAGGAGGATGGTAGTAGCGGTTTCCGACACGGCGACATATATCCACATCGTTTCGCAATATTTACCGTATTTTCAATAGCTTCTGGAATATCGGAAAATAATTCCTGCATTTCCTCGCCCGATTTAAAATAATATTCTTCGTTTAATTTCGGACGGTCATCATCCTCCACTAAACGCCCGCTTGCTATACACATCAAGGCATCGTGTGCCTCAAACATATCCCTATCGCTAAAATATACATCGTTTGTGGCAACAAGCGGAATTTCATTCGCATAGGCAAGCTCTATCAGCGATTCTTCTATATTTTTCTGTGCATCCAAGCCATGCCGATTTAATTCTATGTAAAATCTATCTTTGAATATTTCCGCCAAAGTATGTAGATTTTTCTCCGCCTCCTCGCGACGGTTAGTAATCAACGCCTGCTCTATCATACCATCCACGCCACCACTTAGAGCTATCAGCCCTTCGCTATAATGTGCAAGGTGATGAAACGACAGGTATGACGGTTTTTCCTCGTTTTCAATATATGAAATACTGACTAATTTCAGTAGGTTATTGTATCCAGCTTCGTTCTGCACCAGCACGGGTAGTTTATATTCCGCTTCTTTATCATTGGCGTTATCCGAGGAAATCCGCAAAATACAGCCGATAATTGGTTGAATCCCCGCCTTTGCACAATCCATGGAGAAATGCATTGATCCGAATAGATTTGCGGAATCCGTAATGGCTACGGCGGGCATATCGTTTTCTTTACACAGCGATATTACCTCACCAATTTTTATTGCACCTTCTAGGGGTGAATAACTCGTGCGGGATTTAAGATGTATAAACGGGGATAATGTCATGATTTGAGGATATAGTAAGTCTTTTTGATATACCAGTTAAAATACCAGTTAAAAAAATCGTGCCAAATATAAACCAGAAAATAATCCGAAAATCCCAAGCATTATGGACAATAAACCATAAATAATAGCCGTCCAAAATACGCCCTCCTCCAAAAGCGTGACAGTATCAAGGGAGAAGGTGGAAAATGTCGTAAATGCTCCGAAAAAACCTATAACAATGAATAATCTAAATTCATTTGCATGTGCAGGTAGATATTTTGACAGCAAAGTAACTGTTATACCGAGTAAAAACGACCCCGAGACATTTACAACAATAGTGGCGTATGGAAAATGCGAAGTGGTAAAATGCCCGACTAAACTCATTATAAAATAACGAGAAATAGCTCCCAATGCACCACCTAGAGATATAAGTAAAATATTCATAATATCTTGAAAAATTGGTGGAGACGGAGGGGCTCGAACCCTCGACCTCCTGCGTGCAAGGCAGGCGCTCTCCCAGCTGAGCTACGTCCCCAATGTCTGGAACCATTTAAATACATATTCTGGCTTTTGTTGTCAACCATTTTGTTATATAACACACGAATTAAACGAATATTTAGTATAAAAACACATGAAAACACAAATTGAAAACGAAATTACTGCCATTTCCACCACCGCCGATTTAGAAGCTATCCGTATAAAATACCTAGGGAAAAACGGAGAAATTACAGCTCAAATGAAAACTTTGGGTAAACTTCCTCCTGAAGATAGAAAGGCAAAAGGTGCGGAGTTGAACCAGCTAAAAAATCACGTTGCGGGATTGATTGATACGAAAAAATCCGCATTGGAAACCGAGGAGTTAAACGCAAAATTGCAGTCGGAAAAAATAGATGTGACACTGCCCGTTCGGGAGCGTGCCAGTGGTAGTATTCACCCTATTACTCAAGTGATTGAGGAAGTGTGCGATATTATGCGTAGTATGGGATTTGAACAAAAAACAGGACCTGAAATCGAGGACGATTGGCATAATTTTGAGGCGTTAAACTTCCCACCAAATCATCCTGCTCGTTTGATGCATGATACATTTTTCCTACCTGATGGGCATGTTTTACGGACGCATACATCGCCTGTGCAAATTCGTGCGATGGAGAATGAAAAACCACCGTTTCGTATATTTTCTCTTGGAAAAACATACCGTTGTGATTCCGATGCGACTCATACCCCTATGTTTCACCAAGTTGAGGGGTTGTATGTGGATAAAAACATAAATATGGGGCATTTAAAAGGCTGTTTGGAGGAATTTTTGGAGAAATTTTTCGGTGTGGAAGTTCCGCTGCGGTTTCGTCCGAGTTATTTTCCGTTTACTGAGCCATCTGCCGAGGTTGATGTTCAATGCACGAGAACAAAAACTACCGTTAAAATCGGGGAAGGCGATGGTTGGATGGAGCTTTTAGGATGTGGAATGGTGAATCCTAATGTATTGAAAAATGTCGGTGTTGATCCCGATGAATATCAAGGATTTGCGTTTGGATTGGGTATTGATAGAATTGCGATGTTGAAATACGGAATTCCTGATTTACGCGACTTTTTCGAGGCGGATTCTCGCTGGCTTAATCATTACGGATTTAGTGCTGCTGAATAAATTTGGAATTTAAAGAACGGGTTTTCAACGATTCAATAATCTCAGAAGTATCTGAATTTAAAACCAATTCCACGCTTTTTTCAACATCACATAGGGCGAATAATGTCATATCGGCAAGGCTTGTGCAGGTATGCTCGCCTATTGGAATATCGTATTTTTTATCCAAATCATAAACCGCCTTCGCATATGCAAAACTGACTATCACGGGCAGTAAATAATCCTCTTTTAAAACAACATCTTTCATGTCAAAAACATCGTCCGTAAAGCTTTCTTTTCTAAGAAGATTAGCCTTTGTAAATATATCCACAAGCTCATTTTTATCCGCATTTTTTATATCTTCCAACACGGATAAAAATTCATTCAACGTTTCTATAAGCGGTTGTTTATTATATAGAAAAATATCTTTCCACATTTTTTCATCCGATGCCACAATTCTATAAAATTGATGGAGATATTTGTCCTCCGTGTCAAAAGATGGTTCGTTTTCAAGGGAAATCCAGCATAAAAATTGTGCGAGATGGGAAACAAAAGCATATATTTCGTCGTGTTTTTTGCAATCTAAATAATGCACGTCCGCCCCAGTTTCCTTCCAAAGTACTTGTAATTTCTCAACATTTTCGTTCATTATTTCGGGCGTAAGTATTACCTTTTTCCCCTGAAATAATTCCGCAAATCCAGCGTCCACACCCGAATTTTCCGTTCCTGCAATTGGATGTCCTGCGATAAAATTTTCCTTCCCGATGTATTTATTTCCCAACTCAACAGCGATTGTTTTTACCGAGCCAACATCCGTAACGAGAGCGTCGGGTTTTATATGCTCTGCGACCTCTTTTAATATCGGTTCATAGGTGCTAAGTGGCGTGCAAATAATGATAATATCTGCGTCTTCCACAGCGTTTTTTATTGAGTCAAAACAAGCGGATACGATGCCCAATTCCAACGCCCGCCGTCGTGTTTTTTCCGATCTATTATATGCAACGATTTCATGTTTTCCACGCAATGCACGGGCGATGGAGCTTCCTATAAGACCAAGTCCAACAAGGGAGATTTTCACAAGGATTCCTCTTCCGAAGCAGTTTCCAAAATGGCTTTTGAATCATGTGTCACAAGTGTTTGTTTTTTTTCTTCCGACACGTTAACACTTTGAGGAATATGGAAAATAACCTTTGTTCCTTTTCCTTTTTCCGATTCTATAAGCAATCGCCCACCATGCAGAATCACGATTCTTTTAGCAAGTGAAAGCCCGATTCCCACACCTGAAATTCCCGCCTTTCCAACATCCAATTTATTAAACCAGTCAAAGAATGTTTTTTGTTCTTCCGCTGAAACCCCAACGCCATTATCCTTCACCCACAAGATGATTTCGTTTTCCTCTACATTATCGCTATCATGGATGGTTTTTCTCTCCGCACCGATTTTTATAGTCTCGCCCTTAGGGCTAAAAGCTATCGCGTTAGTGAAGATTTGCAATAAAGCGTGTTGGATATGCTCACGATCACCAACCATAGTTTTCAGCTCTTCAGAAAGCACTATTTCAACAGATATTTCCTTCGCGATTAGTTCGTTTTTTCGCTTAGAAACCATTTCATTTAACATGGAAGAAATATCTACATTATTTATATTCAACTCGACATATCCCGCCTCTATACTTGCCAAGAATAAAATCATGTCGATTAAATCTTTCAGCGTTTCGGATGCGGAGCAAATATGTCCTACATATTCACTTTGTTTTGCATTTAACTCACCGAAATAGCTATATTTTAACGCCTCGGCAAATCCCATTATTGATGTCAGTGGTGAGCGTAGTTCATATGAGATATTTTCTAGGAAATCCGTTTTTAATTTATCCGCCTGCTCCAAAGCACGATTTTTCTCCCTTAGCGTTCTTTCAACAATCATAGAGTCGGTAATATCCGCGAAAGAGCAAAGCAAACCGCCATCTGGCAATGGTATAGTGTTAAGGCTTATAACCTTGTGATCCACCCATTCTATGATTTCATGTGTCGCCCGTCTCGATGATAGAATTCGCGTCAGATGCTCCTTATATTCCTTCCATTCAGGAGAAAAATTACGCACACTTTCAAGAATTTCCGAAAAATGAGGGTTTAAATCTAGTGTGTTTTTATTAAATCCGAGCATTGCAGCAAACGCGGGATTGAACAATTTTAAAAGTCCATTTTCTCCAAAAAACGCAACCCCTTCCTGTAGATTATCAAGCGTTTCTTTCTGCACCGCCATGAGCGTATTGTATGATATTTCCAGTGCCATTTTGTCCGACACATCGTCAAATGTGCAAATCAACCCACCATTATTATGAGGCATTATCATTCGTCGGATAGTTTTTCCGTTCGGGCAGTATAAAAACTCCTCATCCATATCGGTTAAGTTTGAAAAAAGCTTCAACTGATCGATTTTAAATTCTTGAAAATCCGTTTGTTCTGGTAGCAACCTTTTTTCACGTTGTTTTTCCAAAATCGAATCGTATGTCGGATTTTTATCTAAAAATTCTTTATCTAAATTCCATAGTGACGCGAAAGTTACGTTATAATACATTAGCTTAGTATCTGCACCGTATATCGCAACTGCACTTGCTGAGGTTTCCAAAAATTGTTTTTGAAGTGAGATTGAGAAGTCCAACTTTTTTTTC
>JQIA01001365.1_pt1 | contig 13111 bp, 10 predicted proteins | sample 811431 | NCBI WGS metagenome assembly JQIA01 (sample SAMN02998118, study PRJNA258478) | marine sediment metagenome | biome: marine; feature: seafloor; material: sediment; isolation source: oil-polluted sediment collected from 3 locations (0.5 km, 0.7 km and 0.9 km)... | place: USA: Gulf of Mexico ... | reverse complement strand
CTGGATGAAAAACAACATGTTGACAATCATACATTAGTTAACCATAAACGCCCTAATTGTGAAAGTCATGAATTGTATAAAGGAATTTATGCTGATAAATCAACTGGAGTATTTAATGGTAAAGTTATTGTGCAACAAGAAGCTCAAAAAACGAATGCATTTCAACAAAACAATAATATATTGATTGACAGTGGTGCTACAATTAATGCAAAACCACAGTTAGAGATTTTCGCAGATGATGTGAAGTGTTCTCATGGTTGTACTATTGGTCAGTTAGATGCGGATGCTCTATTTTATATGCAATCTAGAGGAATTCCTAAAAAGGAAGCAAAGGCATTATTATTATTTGCTTTTGGAAATGATGTTGTTGAAAAAATTAAAATCCCACAATTAAAATCAAGAATCACCAAGTTAATAGCACTTAATTTAGGTGTTGAATTAGGATTTGAATTGTAAGATCTAATTAAAAAAAGCTGCTAGTAGCAGCTTTTTTTAATTAATACATTTCTTTGTAATTACTTACTAATTGCTGGATTCACAATACTAAAATCTGTTCTTCTGTTCATTTGATGTTCTTCTTCAGTACAGTCTATATTATTAGTGCAATCGTTTACAGGTTGTGTTTCCCCATAACTCTCAGTTAATATTCTATTTTGTCTAATTCCTCTTGACAACATATAGTTCAAACTTCTTTTGGCTCTTCTTTTTGATAACCAATCATTATATTTATTACTTTCTCTAGCATCGGTATGTGAAGTAGTTTTAACTATTAACTCTGGAGAATTTTTCATTATCTGAACTATCTTTTCCAATTCTAAGGTAGCTTTATACGTTAGGTATGATGAGTTCAAATCAAAATAAATTGAATTTATGTTAGCTAGCGTTGTATCTTTCTTTATTTCAACGCTAATTTCTTCTTCATTATCTAATTTTACGTCTATCTCTTTTTTAATTACAAATAATTTTGGAGGACATATTTCTGGATGTTGTTCTTTTATAGTGCTAAAATTAACAATTTTAAACTCTGTTCTCCTATTCATTTGATGCTCATTTTCAGCACAAATTTTACCATTAGAGCATGTATTTAACAACTGTGTTTCTCCATAGCCTTTAGCCGAAATTCTTTCAATGCTAATCCCGTTTGATATTATATAATCCATACTTCGCTTCGCTCTTCTTTTCGATAACCAAAGGTTGTATTTATTACTTTCTCTAGAATCAGTATGAGACCCACACTCAATAATAAGAGAAGGGTATTTAAGCATAATTTGTACTACTTTATCTAATTCAGGCTTTGTGTCTGGTCTCAGATAAGATGAATTCAAATCAAAATAAATTGGTGCTATTTTAACAACACAATTTCCATCATCCACCATAAATTCATTTGAAACTAACGACATTGTAATATAAACATCTTGACCTTCTTCGGTATAAAATTCATGAGCATCACTTGAGTACTCCTCTTTAGTTGCAACAACTTTATAAGGTTTATTACATTCAATTTCAAAATTAAACCTTGCATCGTCACCCACTACACTTCTCTGTAGTTCAATCCCCTTATCATCATATAAAATAGCTAATGCTCCTGGCAATAATTCTCCTGAAACTTTTTCAATAATTTGTCCTTCTACAAGTTGTTTACATTCAAAGTTTATAGGAATATTTTGAATAAATGAATAAATATCATCATCTCCTTTCCCTCCCTCTCTATTTGATGAAAAATGACCTTTATTTGATGCTATATGCTTTACAAAACTAAAATCATCTTGATTACTATTTATTGGGAAACCTAAATTTTTAGGTTTGTGGTAAACACCATTCTGTTTTAATTTAGTTGCATATACATCCAATCCTCCCTTGCAATCACTAAACCCATCTGAAGAATAATAAAGGGTTTCATTTTCATCTATAAATGGGAACATTTCTCTTTTTACTGTATTTACCTCAGCCCCTAAGTTTATAGGAAAACCATAAGTTCCATCCGCATTAATGTCAACAAAATATACATCCGTTAGCCCAAGCGAGCCTGGCATATCTGAAATGAAATACAATTTATCTTCTGCATTATTTAATACAGGATGGCCTGTTTGGTAATTATCGTTATTAAACGGCATAGACTGAATATTAGTCCATTTGCCATCTGTCCCCATTTTAGCTTTATATAGCTGATTTAAAACAGCTCCGTTGCTACTTCTTTTTAATTTATTATTGATAAAGTTATCCCTTGTAAAATACACCGTTTTTAGGTCTTTTGTAAATGTTACGCTAGATTCGTGAAACTTCGTATTTAACACTTTGGAAAAATTCTTCACATTTGTAATGTCTCCATCTTCATCTAAATCTCCCTTATACAATTCTAAAAAAGGCTGCTTATTAACATTCCAAATTCTATTCCCATATAATGTTTTCTTTCTTGAAGAAGAAAATACTGCCTTCTTTTCGCCAAAATAGCTCACCCCAAAATCTTGATATTTTGTGTTGGAAGAAACATTTTTGATGGTATTACTTTCTTCTTGTGCATTCAGAACAAACACAAAAAATAAGAATACTATGAAGGTAATTTTTTTCATTTTCACTTATTTAAAATTAAAAGAATCTCGGACTCTTTATATTTCTTCTATTAAAATCAAACAGTAACAATAGCTCATGTGAACCAGTATTGAATTTTTCTAGATTTGATACCGTTTTATCATATGCATAACCCATTCTGAAATTTTCATTTATACTAACCCCCACCATCGCACTTATTGAATCATCTAACCTATGTGAAAGTCCGAATTCAAATTTATCATGTATCAATATATTTGCGGATAAATCAACTGATAGTGGCGCTCCAGAAGTTGCTTTAATCATAGCTGAAGGTTTCAATTTTAAATTATCATTAATTTCAAACACATAACCAGAAGTTAAAAAGAAATGTGCTTTTTCAGAAGCTGAACTTGATTGCATATCTTTTTCTAAATGATGCGTTTCTAAAAAATTAGGAACTGATAATCCCATATAAAACTTCTGAGTATAATAAAAAATACCCGCTCCAAAATTTGGTGTTGCTATGTTGATTGGTTCGTTTAAAGGGTCTGGATCTACTGTTGTTAATTCTCTCACCCCTAAAAAAGTAACTCCTGCTTTTAAACCAAATGCTAAGCGCCCTTCAAGTGAGGTGTTTACTGTATAAGAAAAATCAGCATACACATTGTCTTCCTTTACAGGCCCTATCTCGTCATGTATTATTGAAAAACCCAATCCAACCTGATTTGCTATTGGTGAATGTAATGATAGTGTTAGTGTTTGAGGCGCTCCTTCAATTCCAACCCATTGGGTTCTTCCCAATAACCCAATACTAGTTACTCCTTTTGACCCTGCGTAAGCGGGATTCAACACATTCATATTATACATATACTGTGTGTATTGAGTGTCTTGTTGCCCAAATACAACTACCGTAAACAGTAATGTGCAAACCCTCAAAAGTAACTTCATGTTTTTCATAAATAATTTTCAAAAAAATTATTGAAAGAAGTGATCTATTTACCTTCTTCCAATGTTATTGCTATCTTCTTAAATATATCCAGTTTGTATATGGTTTTCTTCCGTCCTTATTAAAATAAACAGTATAGAAATAAGTTCCTGTAGGTAACTCAGAATTTCCAAAATTCATCTGCCCTTCTGAATATCCTCCCCACCATGTAGGTACTATATTTGAGTTACCATTATGTTCATATTCATATACTTTACTTCCATATCTATTTACAATCTCCATTCTGAAATTTGGATAAAAAACTTCTAAATATCTGATTTCAAATTTTTCATTAATACCATCTCCATTTGGTGTGAATTCTTCAGGAAATTCCAATAAGGAAGTTGGTATTAGTGTAACTTCATCTTGGTCATTCTCATCAACATTATTATTATTTGGAATTGAATTTGGATCTTCTTGATCTGCAAAATATACTTCTGCGATATTTGTGAAATTTCCAGAAGCATTCACCAATGCTGTTATGGTTATTGTTTCTCCAGTACCATTTTCAATATTCCCAACGTTCCATAACCCTGTTGTGTTTTCATAAATTCCAACAGAAACAGTATGATCCACATAGCTAAATCCCGTTGTTAATTTGTCTATTACAATAACTCCCGTTGCACTAGCAGGTCCATTATTAGTTAATGCAATGGTAAACTCAACATGTTCTCCAACTTTAGGTGCTTCATTATCTACCGTTTTGATAATTACTAGATCTGATTTTTCAGCAATTACTAATATAACTGCAGCTGTTGAATCGCAATTTTCTAAATCTGAATTTTCACAAATAGTATATTGTATTGTATATAAGCCTACTGCTGTTTCTACAGGCACTATTACACTCCCATTTTCATCAATGGTTAGTCCTGTAATTCCTCCATCATCATCTAATGTAATAGTAATATCCGCATCGGTTATTACCACTCCATTTAAGGTGTCATTATCAGTTACGTCACCAGCAACACCTCCTGTTTCTCCAATTACTGGTGTGGTTGTAAAATCATCTTCAATAGCATCAATTATTTGAATATCTGCCGTTAAAAGAGCTGGAATAGATGTTACATCTAAATCACAAACATAAGAAGATGTTGATATTATTGCACGATATAAATTTCCATTAAAAGAGCCGCTATCTACGAATACAGTTAAAGTTTCAGTAGTAACTCCGCTATAAATATCTCCGTTTGTTAAATCTATAAATCCGTCACCTGAATTTTCTTGCCATTGATAATTAACACCTGTTCCGGAGCCTGATGTAATAACCTCAACATTGAAAGTAGCGTTATTTGATGCCGCAAGAATTACATCATTAGGTTGAGTAACGACACTTATTAGCGCTAAACTTTTTTGTAAAAAATCCAAAACCGCATTTCCGTTTGAGTTATCAAGATTAACTGGAACAGTATACGCTGCTAAAATTACTAATCCATCAGCATTTACTTGTGCAGTGCCTACAACTGCTCCAAATGTACCGTCATCATTAGAATCTGCAGTTGAAGATCCGTATGCTTCATTTACATCAAAACACCCATCATCATCTGAGTCAATATCTAAATGATTTGGAACTCCGTCATTATCAACATCTAAATTTATACAAATGCCAAAATCATTAAGCTCACAAAAATCTTCATCCTCATAATTTAGAATACCATCAGCATCTGCATCCGCTGAAGGGTCAATCCCATCAGATTCAACTGTATCTAGAACCCCGTCATTATCGTCATCTAAATCTGTAACATCTAAAACTCCATCTGCATCCCAATCTCTCAGTACTGTAATTGTTACAGTTGCCGTGCTCGAAACACCATTATTGTCAGTTATGGTATAAGTGAATGTGTCAACCCCAATAAAATTGGGATCAGGTGTATAGCTAAACCCTCCTGTTGCTGAGTTTACAATAGTTGTACCTCCATTTATAGTGTTCCCAGAAAAGAATGTAATGTTCGTTGGGGTTGCCCCAAACTCATCAACACCATTTCCATTATCTTCAAACAAAAAACCATTTAATACCGTGTTTTGAGAAATTGAAAAACTATCATCTTTAGCATTTGGAATTTGCGCATGTAAATTATGAACTCCAACATAACTAACAACTAGCAGGGCAATTACAAATCTCACTTGTTTGAAATACGTTTTTATATTTTTTTGAAGAGATCCCTTGTTTATCATGTACTAATTAAGTCCAGATTTTGTTGAACTTTCAAGATTGAAATTGTAAAAAAACTAAGCTTACGGCAGTAGAAATCATCTTCTTCTTAGAACTTACTAAGTCAAAAGAATTAAAAAATCACTAAAGTGTAGTATTGTGTTTTCCTCCAAATTCAATTATTTACCAATAGTTATAAAATTTATAATTATGCTTTTAGCTTTAAAAAAGACGTAAATCATCTTTGATTTACACGCTAAAGGCAAAATTAAAAATACCCATTAAGGTTTAATTTTCTACAGCTTTGTACTTTAAACTATAAACAAGTTATTAACTAATTGAAATCTTCAGATTGGTACTTTTACAAAAGAAGTATCTATAAATTATTTAGTGTATTGAAGTCAAAATTTCTTTTAAAAAAAGATCAAAATCAAATTCAGCATTAATTGTTAAACCCATTCTAACAATAACCATCTCTTTTGAAGGAATGATGAAAATTCGCTGCCCTTGATATCCGTTACATGAATACATATCGATTGGTGCACTAGGGTGTACACTTCCAGCATTCAACCAAAAATGTGCGCCATAACCTTTATTAGAATCATTAGTTGGTGTTTTTGAATATTCAATCCACGATTTTTTGAGAATTTGCTCTCCATTCCAAGAACCTTGATTTAAATATAATAATCCGAATTTAGCCCAATCTCTTGGTGTTGCCCACCCGTATGATGAGCCTACATAATTTCCAGATAAATCGGTTTCAACTACCATAGAACTCATCCCTATCTTATCTATCAATTCGGCATACCAAAAATCTAAATATTGTTGATGTGTTTTAAATTGATTTCTTATAAAGCCTGATAATAAATTTGTAGTTCCTGATGAATAATTCCAACTATTATTAGGTGTACCTGTTAACGGTTTTCTTTTTTGAATTGTTGTCATATCTGTTTCTAAAAATAACATCTTAGAAACATCAGACATGGTATTATAATCTTCGAGCCATTCCAAACCGCTATTCATTTGTAATAAATTATTTAATGTAATTTCAGATCGCTCATCCGCTTCCCATTCATTAAACAAATTTTTTTGATGTAATGAAACTTTACCTTTATTTTCAAGAATCCCTACAACTGCACTTGTGATACTTTTAGTCATTGACCAACCCAATATTTTTGAATTTTCATCAAATCCCTCTGCATACTTTTCAGCAATTATTTGATCTTTATAAAGTACTACAACTGCTCTAGTTTTTTTTTCCATAACCCCATCACTTTCAAAGGAATTATTTACAGCCTTCAGTAATTGATCATAATTTACATTCGCAAAAACAGTATCTTTTATTGTCCCATTACCATAAGGGTAAGGTAGATTACTTGTTGATTTTGTTCTATTAGGCACTCTAAACTTTACTTCTTCTTCAAAGTTGTTATTCAGTAAAACACTCCCTATTCCTTCTCTGTAAATAGCCTTTCTTTTCATAAAACCAAATACTGAGGCTATAGCCGATTTATCTTCATGATTTACCTCATCTTTTGCAAGATCTATAGGGTCAAAATTATTGTCTTGAGCATCGGTTACTTCCAACGATCTACCCGCCAAAAAAACTGAAGAACTCATATTTTTAGCTGAATATCCCGAAATAATATTTAATCTTGGATAATTTAATAAGATAACAGTAACTAAAATTGCAATTAACAGAAGAAAGAAGATTTTAAATTTTTTCATAGGTTTTTGTTTTATATGAACAAATATAATTATTTAACTTAAAGTTTATTTTGTTTATGTAATTTCGCATTTAGAATAATCCAAAAAAATAACATGATTGATATTGAGCTAATAAGAGCTGATTTTCCTATTTTAAATCAAAAAATAAACGGAAAACAGTTGGTATATTTAGACAATGCTGCTACCAACCAAAAACCACAAGTTGTTATTGATAGTATTGTTGATTATTATTCTACCTATAATTCTAACATTCATAGAGGTGTTCATACCTTAAGTCAAATAGCTACTGACGCATACGAACAAGCTAGAATCAAATTACAACAACATTTTAATGCCAATAAAAATTACGAAATCATTTTCACATCGGGTACAACGCACAGTATAAATATTGTTGCCACTGGTTTTTCTTCCATTTTAAAAAAAGGAGATGAAGTTATTGTATCTGAAATGGAACATCATTCAAACATTGTTCCTTGGCAAATGTTATGTGAGCGTACTGAAGCTATTCTAAAAGTAATTCCTATGAATCAGGAAGGAGAACTTTTAATGAATGAATATGAAAATTTACTTTCAGAAAAAACGAAAGTAGTTTTTGTAAATCATGTTTCTAACGCATTAGGAACTATAAATCCTATCAAGGAAATCATTGATAAAGCCCATAAATTTGGAGCTGTAGTTTTAATAGATGGCGCCCAAGCATGCCCTCATATAAAACCAAATGTACAAGAGTTAGATGTAGATTTTTATGTGGCTTCAGCCCACAAACTTTGTGGACCAACAGGAGTTGGGATTTTATATGGAAAGGAAGCGTTGTTAAATAAACTTCCGCCATATCAAGGAGGTGGTGAAATGATTAAACAAGTTACCTTTGAAAAAACTACTTATGCCGATTTACCGCATAAATTTGAAGCAGGAACACCAAATATAGCTGGTGTAATTGCTTTTGGAGTTGCCATTGATTATTTAAACAATTTAGGGTTTAAAACTATTGCTAAATACGAAGCCGAATTGCTAAATTATGCCACCAAAAAACTACTTGAAATTGAAGAACTAAAAATTTATGGTACTTCGCAACATAAAACCTCCGTAATATCTTTTAATATAGGCAGTATTCACCCATATGATATTGGAGCTATTGTTGATAAATTAGGAATTGCCGTAAGAACTGGTCATCATTGTGCGCAGCCAATTATGGATTTTTACAAAATCCCAGGTACAGTTCGCGCATCATTTTCTTTTTACAATACATTTGAAGAAATTGATATCTTTACTGAAGCTATTAAACGAGCAAAAAACATGTTACTATAATATTATCCTTATCAAAATGAACCTCAAACTATCTATTGTCCTCGTTTTACTTCTAACCATTAATTCTTGTAAACCTAAAAAACAAGCTTCAGAAACCAAAAACATTATTGAAATCAGTACTATAACAAGTAAAACGCCCTACAATCCTAAACCCGGAATGGAGAAGCTAAGACTTAAAAATGAAACAAAATCATCAAATGGTGTTGTGAAATTAAAAGAGCCTATGCATTTTTTAGTTTTTGGAGATTCAAAAGGAAGTAATTACTTAAAAGATGTTTTAAAAAGAGCAGATCTATTAAACCCTCAATTTTGTTTAACTACAGCTGATCTTGTAAATAGAGGTGCTGATAGTATAGGGATTCAAGATTATAAAAAACTAGATAAAGATGCTGGATGGTTTTTTAGAAAGTACCCTACTTGGCCTACATTAGGAAATCATGAAGTTGCGGGATTACTCGTCGATAAAAAAGAGGAGGCAAAATCAGGACAAAAAAACTTTGCAGATTTCTTCGGATTAAAAGACCCTTACTATAGTTTCACTTACGGAAACGCAAAATTTATTGCGCTCGATTGGGATAAAGTTTCAGAAAGCCCCAAAAAATTAGTTTGGTTAGAAAAGGAATTAAAAGAAGCTCAAGGAAAACACATTTTTATTTTCAAACACAGACCCTACTATACTGTTGGAGCAAAAAGCTATGAAGATGTTGAAGGTAAAACTACAGTTGTAACGGAATTATTTTCAAAATATAAAGTTTCAGCTGTTTTCTCTGGTCATGATCATTTGTATTATAGAACCATTAGAGATGGTGTAAATTATATTATCTCATCTGGTGCTGGTGCCACAATTTATAGTTTAGATAGAGAAAAAGATACTATTGCTGGAGATGTGTACTATGGCCGCCTAAAAAGAGAAAGTGAAGAATTTAAATTTCACTCATCATCACACGAAGAAGTCTTTTTTGATCATCCTGTTTATTTTGTAATTTCAGTTAAAATAATTGACAAAACAATAACTTTTGAAATGATAGATACAGTAGGGGAAGTTTGGGATACTTTCACTTTCGAATCTGACATTTAATAGGTTTTCCATTTGATTATAAGCAGTTTAAATAAGTCTCTTAAAACTAAGAACTAAAAATAATTTCTGAAATCCAACTGTTTTTTCACTTTTTTTTAGTATATTATTACGTTTCTTTAATTAGAAAATTACTACTTATTACTAACTAATTTGAAAAATCATGAGAAAATTAATTCTTTCTTTTGTGGTATTGGCTATTGCTATAACTGCTTGTCAGCCGGAAGCTGGCGATATCGTGCCAAATCAAGAAGTTCTATCAATTGACATGAGTGACTTTTACGTATACACTGATGATAATACGGCTTCCAAATCAACAAAAAATGTTGAGAAAGAAAAGTGTTTTTCAATGCGCGTTTTAAATAGGCAATTGGACGAAAATCCTGGATTGTATCGTAAAATGTACGCTATTGAAGAACATACAAGACAATTTATTGCGGGTAAAAAACCAACAAATCCAGGAGGTGGAAATGGAAACGGAAACAATGGTGGAGGGAGTGATCCTGTACCAACGCCATATAATGGGGTTGTGACAATTCCTGTAGTTGTTAATATTCTAGAAGATAGTAACTATCCTATAACTCTAGCTCAAATCAATTCACAAATTGACATTCTGAACGAAGATTTTAACAATGACAATCCTCAAACAAGTAATGCCCCTTCTGATTTTGTAGCATTGATTGCTGATGTAAAAATTTCTTTTACACTAGCTTCTGTTAATCGTAAAACCTCAACCAAATCATCTTGGGGAACAAATGATTCTATGAAATATTCAAGCCAAGGAGGAATTGATGCAACTGATACTTCCACTAATTTAAACATTTGGGTATGTGAAATTGGAGGCGGAATCTTAGGTTATGCCCAATTTCCTGGTGGATCAACAGTTACTGACGGAATTGTAATTGGCAACGCCTATTTTGGTGAAACAAGTGGTGATTATGGAGATGGTAGAACCGCTACCCATGAAGTTGGCCACTGGTTAAACTTACGCCACATCTGGGGTGATGGAAGGTGTAAACGAGATGATTTTGTATCTGACACACCTAGTTCAGATAGACCAAACTACGGATGTCCAAATTACCCAACAGTTCACTGTAGAACATCTGATATGACTATGAACTATATGGATTATGTTTATGATGATTGTATGTATATGTTTACAAATGGTCAAAAGGAAAGAACAAGAGCGCTTTTTGCATCTAATGGAGCAAGAGAAAGTTTTGTGCTTCCATAACAACTAATTAAATAAAAAGACTGTATAAAAAGTGTCATTCTGAATGGAAATGAAGAATCCATTTAAGATTATAATGGATTGTATATCAATATCTTGAAATTTTCACTTTGTTCAAAATGACAAGTATATTTACTTTTTAGACAGTCTATTATATCTTTATTTTCATGAAACGAGCATGTTAAAAATTTTCTCGTCAAATGAAAATAATTAATGGCGAACTGCATGTGACCGTTAAAAAACAATAAATATTAACACATGAAAACCCTAAAGGCTCTTCTTGTAGTAATAATTCTTATAACATCTTCTTGTTATACTCAAGAAACCCCTAAAACATTCTTGCATTACAAAGCACAAACAAGGGGGTTTTACTTAGAAATTTATTTAAAGAATCATGCTCTTGATGTTTTAAAAATGAATTCCGCCAAAAAAACTGAACTTAGTAAAAAACAATTATCCGAATTAAAAAAATCACTTTCAAATATTGATTTTGAGCATATTAAAAGCAACCTATCTATTGAGGAGGTTGCGGTAGACAGAGTGATTCCGGCTACTTTTATTTTACATTACAACCTTAAAAAATACGAATTTCGTTTTGACCACAACCAATTACCTGTCGATCTAAAAAAACTACTGACTGGACTCGAAAAATTATTAACCCAAGAAGAATAAGTTTTACTTTCTTCCAAAATCAGCAGGAATTTCACCCCAAGCTTTCGTTTCCCATTTTAAAATGGAAGTGCTAAACTTGTTTTCTTTCAACCATTTCTCGGCGCGTTTTACAAGATCAAACAACTCTTTGTTTTCTGAAGTAATTTGCAAGTTAGTCCTACATTGACCTTTTTTTACCCAGCTCATGGCTATTTTTGAATCTGAATAAATTGGCAAATTTGATTTTTTTTGTTTTAAATATCCTAAGCCGTGAACCAAGGCTAAGAATTCGCCAATATTATTAGTGCCTTTCTCAAAAGGTCCTTGAATAAAAAATTGTTTTTTAGTTTTAGTATCAACTCCTCGATACTCCATTTTCCCTGGATTTCCACTACAGGCTGCATCAACTGAAATCGATAACAATATTGGTTTTCCTATACGTTTCAACTCTTCAGAAGAAAGCTGCACTCGTTTAGTCTCCTTCCCTACATAATCTAAATAGTTTCCTTTAAAAGCTTTTTCAGCTTCATCTTTTGAAACAAACGCCTTATACTGAGCTCCTTTAAAATTTTTAATATGTTTTTTACAGACATTCCAAGAAGTAAAAACCCCTTCTTTATGTCCTTTCCAAATTACATAAAACTTTTTTTTACCCATTTTCCAGTATAACTTTTTCAATAACCTTAGGAAAGTGTTCCTGCTCTAATATATGAATTTTATTTGCCACATCATTTGCGGTATCACAAACCAATACTTCAAAACTTTTTTGAAAAATAATAGCCCCTTCGTCATAATTTTCATTTACATAATGAATGGTAATCCCTGAAGTTTTTTCATTATTCTTAACAACTGCATTATGAACGTGCATTCCATACATTCCTTTTCCTCCATATTTAGGGAGCAATGCCGGATGAATATTAATGATTTTTGTAGGGAATGCTTCAATAATACTTGTAGGGATTTTCCATAAAAACCCTGCCAATATTATATAATCTGTATTTAATTTTAACCAATCTAAAAGTTCGTCAGAATTATAAAAAGTACTTCTATCAAAACTTGAGCTTTTAATTTTTAACTTTTTTACCTTCTCTAACACCTTAGCCTCTTTCTTATTTGAAAGCACTTGAACAACAGTTATTACATCACTCTTTTCAAAATACTTGATAATATTTTCAGCATTTGTACCTGTACCTGAAGCAAATATTACGATACGTTTCATTTCATTTAATAATTTCTGTTATTCAACAAATAAAATAAATAATTTACAACTATTACTGGTTAACAACGAAAACTTTCGTAATTTTAGGTAGCATTGATTATCTTTTTGAATTAAAAGATTTTCATTTCAATAAAGTTTTATATTTTTGCGCAGTAATTAAATTTAAAATAAAAGAATTATGTCAGACATTGCATCAAGAGTAAAAGCCATTATCGTAGATAAATTAGGCGTTGACG
>JQIA01001364.1_pt1 | contig 13115 bp, 14 predicted proteins | sample 811431 | NCBI WGS metagenome assembly JQIA01 (sample SAMN02998118, study PRJNA258478) | marine sediment metagenome | biome: marine; feature: seafloor; material: sediment; isolation source: oil-polluted sediment collected from 3 locations (0.5 km, 0.7 km and 0.9 km)... | place: USA: Gulf of Mexico ... | reverse complement strand
TTCTTCAGCAGGCCTCCCTGCATTTTATTATGGAACTGATTCTGATTCTGATCAAAAAGTTTTCAATATTTATGATTTATACGCTAATGGACAAGCTATTGCTAGTATTACTATATTATTTCAAACAGGAAGTACAAATATTGGGAAATTAGATTTCATTGAATTATCAAATGATTATGATCAATTAACTTTTGATTTCTGGAAAGGTGATTATGGTCCAATTAAATATACATTAAATAGAAAATAAAACTATTAAAAATTTACTTCAACCTAAATTTCATTTCTACAGGTAAATGATCTGAAGCTTTGCCAAATTTATTTAATACACTGCCTGAAATATATTCAATCGATTTTTTAGTATAAAAAATATAATCGATTCTTTCATAAGGATCTTTTGTATCAAAAGTATTACCCAAATTATTGATATCAAAAGCAGCATTACCAACAGAATTCATTGCAAATATTTTTTGAACAACAGCATTTTCATCTCTAGCCTTTGAGTTAAAATCACCCAATAAAATGGTTGGATATGTATCTTTATATTTATTAAAAACTTCTAAAACCTCCTCAAATTGTTTCGCTCTTGTATCTGCATCAAAAGCCTCTAAATGAATATTGATTAACACCACTTCTTGTCCGTTTAAATCAACCTTTACAACTTGCGCCAAACGCTCTAAATAAAAAGCATTTCTATGAAAAGGTTCATTTGCTACTCTAGACAAAACAATTCTTTGATGCTCTTTTAAAGGATATTTACTAATTATTGATTGACCAGAAACCACTTTACCATAATGCATACTTACAGGCCAATAAGGAAAAGGTAAATAACGTTTATCCCAATTAACAGCTTGTGCTCTGTATCCAAAATCGAGTTTTGATATTTCTTCTTCTTGATTTACATGATAACTTCTAGAAGCATCATAATCTATTTCTTGAAAGGCAATAATATCTGGATTCACTTTTTTTGTTTCTGATAACACTTTGGCCAGATTACCGTCAAATAACTCTTTAGGTGACTCAACCGCAAGATTATTTGTCATGCCACTTAAATACCCAATATTGTACGTTACAATGCTAAAAATAGAATCATTTTCTAAGGATTTACTAGAATCCGTCTCAATTAATTTAGCATATTCACTTTCATTTAAAGTTGATGAAGATGCCCAAAAAAAGAAAACAACTGAGGCTACAATTAGTAATAATAAAAAACGAAAAAGGTATTTTAAGAAACGTTTCATAGGTCTTTTGAAGGGTTTTTATCAGTAAATCCTGACAACACTTTTTGTAAAGTAGCGTCAATTTTTTCTTGATTTGTATTATACTTTAAATCTAATGCTTTTTTTTCTGGAAATTGCTCAATAGTAACACTTGTTGATGGAAAGGCAAATTCTACTCCTAATTCTGACGCTAATTGTAAGATTGCCATATGTAATCTGTGTTTAGAAGATTGTTCAATTCCCCAAGCTAAGCTCTTAAAATAAACGTTTACCATAATCAACAAAGCAGAATCTCCAAAGCCAGTAAACTCAACATTATAAGAATCAGATCGTGTTTCTGGATGCGCTATAATAATTTCTCGAATTCCTTTTACAAATGCTTCTATTAATTCCGGAGGCGTGTCATAACGCACTCCTAAGGTAGTACTATAACGCCTAAATAATCGTAAACCTTTGTTATTAATCACAATTTCTGATAATTTACTATTCGGAATTTGAAATACAGATGTATCCGCAGCACGCACTCTGGTGGACCTAAACCCTACTTCTTCTACAGTACCGACAACTTCATCTGCTTCAATCCAATCATCAATATGAAAAGGTTTATCAAGAAAAATCATAATCGTACCAATCAAGTTTTTCACAGTATCTTGAGATGCCAATGCAAAAGCCAAACCACCAATGGTTGCTCCTGCAATTAATGTTGTAGTATCTACACCAAACAATCTTAACACTTTAAACAAACCAAAAACAAGCACAAGTCCTGTTAAAAAATTACGTAAAATTGGCACTAATTGATCGTCTAACTTACTTTCAGTTGTTTCCGTAAACTCTTCATAATTATGCATTACAACGTGTACAAGTTTCAATAAAACGTAAATCCAAAAAATAGTAGTTGCAATATTTATTACGGTAAAAACCCAAGTATTTATATCTAAACCAAATTGTAAAGAAGCAAAAAGCTTATCAATCAAAACAAAAGAAACCAATAATGCTAAAGGATGTGCTAGCTTTTTAATAACCTTATTCACTTCTAAATTTGTGTTTTTTCTAAAAAATAATTGTGCTCTTTGAAGAATATAAAAAGCAATCCTCTTAGTCATAAAAAATACAACTAAAGATAAAATCAGTAATAATAGAAGCCCTATAAATTGCCATAGTTCAAAGCCTAAAAAACTTTTTATATCCAGAAAACGGAATAATATCTTGCAATTTATCTACATACCAAGGAAAAACATCTTTATACAATTCATCTATTCCAGCAACAGTTTCTGAGGAATAATACCATTTACCATTAATTTTTTCTATATAAATTTGTGGCATCCTTTCTGGGAACAAAACGTATTTGTAAAAACTAGAATATCCAATTGTATCTTTATAATTAGGGCTATTAGGTATTTTATTTACATCTACAAATAAACCTTTACCATCTAAAATTTTTTTAATTTTAATGGCTTTTTCAATAGCAATTTCTTCTTCTAAACCTAAAATTGTAGCTGCTGCTTTTTTAGGTTGATAAGAATCGTCTTGCAAAAAAAACAAATGTGTATATATGGTTGCATGCGGATTACTTAAATCTACATGAACTGTGTCTTGTGCATTTGTATAAAATGATGCTAATAAGAAAAGAAATAAAAACTTTTTCATGTTCTATAAAACATGAATTAACTGTTAGTTTGGATTACAAATTTAAACCTTTTCAATTTTCTAAAGTCTTAATAATTGTAACCAGTACAAAATCAAAATAAATGAAAAAAATAGTGAGCTTATTAATTTTTGTAATTGCTTTTACTATTACCGCACAAGCTCAAAAAAAAGGAGGAAAACAATCAGTTGAAAAAGTTTTAAAAAGACTAACAACTGCTCTTGAATTAACGGAGGATCAATAATAAAAGATAAAACCGTTACTTATTTCTTAAATTGAAGATAGGAAACTTATGATGGATCAAATGAAAGAGAAAAAAGATTCTGGAACAAAACCATCTAAAGAAGAACGTAAAAAACAGAAAAGAAAGAGAAAGAAAAAAATAAAAACAATGTAAACTTTTTTGATTGATTTGTTTTACATGAGCTTGGTTCCTTAATTGGAACCAAGTTTTTTTTTATCCTAATTATTTTGTTAAAAATCTGTTAAACAGAAACATGTATTAAACCTTTTCTTTTATTCATGGTCTTAGAAGTGAACATAAAAAATATTTAAAATTTATATCATGAGAAAAATAGCAAGCATTTTAGTTTTAGTATTCGCTTTTACTTTAACAACCCAAGCACAGAAACAAGGGAGAAAAAAAGGAAGACAAGAAGGTCCAAAATTAACAATTGAACAACACACAAACTTAGCTGTTAAAAAATTGACTTTAGCTTTAGATTTATCTAACAAACAACAAAATCAAGTAAGACCTTTAATTAGCGCACAAGCTTCAATTAGAAAAGCTACAATGTTAAAAAGAGAGGAAAATAAAGATACAGATAAAAGGCCTACTTCTGACGAAATCTACGAAATGAAGATGAAGAAATTAGATAATCAAATTGCTTTTAAAAGTAAAATGAAAGACATCTTAAATAAAGAACAATTTGAGAAGTTTAGTAAAATGAGAAAAAGAAAAGGGAAAGGAATGAAAAAAGGAAAGATGATGAAGAAAGGGAAAATGATGAAGAAGGGTAAAAAAGGAAAGAGAGAGAAAGCTCAAAAATAATAGATAAGATTTAAAGTACTAGTTTTGGTTGATTAGTTTTATTGAAAAACCCGATTTCTTAATTGAAATCGGGTTTTTATATATATCACGAATTTGTATTTGCGTTAGGGATTGAACGGCTTGTTTGAGCTCTTTTTTGAGATGCTGAATTAAATTCAGCACGAGAAAAAAGCGAGTAGTGAAAGCCCGACCTTGTGTAACGCCCAAAATTTATTCTTTAAACCAACTAGAGTATTTTATATAATTGTTGGCAATCCTATCTATCTCACCAGATATTAATTCTTCAGAAATATCTTTCACTTTTTTAGCTGGAACGCCTGCGTAAATACTACCACTTTTTATGTGTGTATTTTTAGTTACTACTGCACCTGCAGCAATAATAGAATTAGATTCTACTATACAATCATCCATAATAATTGACCCCATACCAACCAAAACATTGTCATGAATTGTGCAACCATGTACCATTGCATTGTGCCCAATAGAAACATTATTACCTATTGTTGTAGGAGATTTTTGATAGGTCGCATGAATAACTGCGCCATCTTGAATATTTACCTTATTACCGATTTTAATATAATGTACATCGCCACGAATTACTGCATTAAACCAAATGCTGCATTCTTTACCTAGAGTAACATCGCCAACAATAGTTGCGTTTTCTGCTACATAACAATCTTCTGGTATTTGTGGTGTTTTTCCTTGTACGGTTTTAATTAATGTCATTTTTTTTAGTTCTAAATTGAAGCATAAATTTACTTAAAATATGACAATAAATTCACTTTTTGAGAAACAGAAAATAAAATTTATTTTAGGTTAATTACAATTACGTTTCCTGTTTTTCTTTTTTTGTATTCGGTAGTGTTATAAACAATAATGTGTTTACTATAAAGCAAATACATAGTTACAAAACATTGTAAAGTAAAAAAGGCAGTGATCTAAAATCACTGCCTTTACTTTATTCATTTTGTAACATTTTTTTAGAACGTTACCATATTTAAGTTTTTATTTTTCTTGTTCTGGAGGAAATTTAGAGATAATTTCTTTTACAAACTCTTTAATTCTAATCTCTTTTTTTTCTCTACTTAAGTTTCTTAAAGCTCCTGTACCTATACCTTGCCATACTAATTCTTTCTTTTCTTTATCTATAAAATCGATAAATAAAGTTCCTTCTGCATATTGAGAAACATTTACACCATTATTGATTCCATACATATATGGATTTCTACCAAAACCATAAAAACCTCCAAAATTATTATTGTTCAAATTAACATTTACTTTCTCTCTAGACTTTGTAAAAATACTTACTAATATATCTGGTTTATCAGATTTTTCAAACCCTTTAGCCAACAATTCTATTTCAATTGCTCTCAGTATTCTTTTTTTGTCTAAATCAGAAACAACCGCTTTATCTATTCCTGGTTTATAAAAAGCAAAGGTTTTGTATTGGTTAAAATCAGCTTTTGAATCATAATCTACAACAACATTGACACTGCTACAAGAAGAAAATAGCATTATACCAAGTAATAAAAGAATACCTTTTTTCATAATAATTATTTTAAGTTATTGAATCTATTAATGCATCATCAACCAAATTAGGCAGTGTAACCTGCAAGTCTTTTTTAGCTTTCATTGCTCTTTTAATTGCAAAGGTAGCTTCTTTATTTCTCGCCCAACTTCTACGTGAAATTCCGTTGTTAACATCCCAAAAAAGCATTGATTCTAAACGCTTTGACGCTGCCTTAGAACCATCAAGAAGCATGCCAAATCCTCCGTTAATTACTTCTCCCCAACCAACGCCACCTCCATTATGAATAGAAACCCAAGTTGCTCCTCTAAAGCTGTCTCCAATTACATTCTGAATCGCCATATCTGCAGTAAATTTAGAGCCATCATAAATATTAGATGTTTCTCTGTAAGGTGAATCTGTACCAGAAACATCATGATGATCTCTTCCTAAAACAACTGCTCCAATCTTTCTATTTTTAATGGCTTTATTAAATGCTTTTGCTATTTTAATTCTTCCTTCTGCATCTGCATATAAAATTCTTGCTTGAGAACCAACAACCAATTTATTTTCTTGAGCTCCTTTAATCCATTGAATGTTATCACTCATTTGTTGCTGAATTTCAACTGGAGAATTCTTCTTTATTTTTTCTAAAACTTTACATGCAATAGCATCTGTTTTTTCTAAATCTTCTGGTTTTCCTGAAGAACAAACCCATCTAAAAGGCCCAAAACCATAATCGAAACACATAGGCCCCATAATATCCTGAACATAACTATTATAGGCGAAAGCTTCGCCACCCAATTTTAATTCACTCTTGCTGCAAAATTCACCTTTACTATCTTTATAAACTGTTGCACCTGCTCTACTTGCTTCTAATAAAAAGGCATTTCCGTAATCAAAAAAATAAGTTCCTTTTTTAGTATGTTTATTTATTGCTGAAGCGTGCCTTCTTAAAGTTTCTTGTACTTTTTCTTTAAATAACTTAGGCTGTTCAGCCATCATTATATTGGCATCTTCAAAAGAGATATCGACAGGATAATAACCTCCAGCCCAAGGATTGTGCAATGATGTTTGATCTGAACCTAAATCTATATGAATATTTTCTGTATCAAACTTTTCCCAGACATCAACAATGTTTCCCAAATATGCTATTGAAACTGTTTCTTTAGTTGCTTTTGCTAATTTTACTCTTGCAACTAACTTCTCTAAATTCGTAATTTTTTCATCAATCCAACCTTGGTCTAATCGTACTTGAGTAATTTTCGGGTTTACTTCAGCACAAACTGTAATACACCCCGCAATAGTTCCGGCTTTTGGTTGTGCACCAGACATTCCACCTAAACCAGAAGTCACAAATAAATTTCCTTTTGGAGCTTTTTTAATTTTTCTAAATCCGTTTAAAACTGTTATTGTTGTTCCATGCACAATTCCTTGAGGACCAATATACATATAACTACCAGCCGTCATTTGGCCATATTGAGAAACTCCTAAAGCATTCATTTTCTCTAAATCATCTGGCTTTGAATAATTAGGAATTACCATTCCGTTTGTTACCACAACTCTAGGTGCATTTTTATTTGAAGGAAATAATCCCATGGGATGACCAGAATACATTGTTAACGTTTGCTTATCTGTCATTTCTGACAAATATTTCATCGTTAATAAATACTGTGCCCAATTCTGAAAAACAGCTCCATTTCCTCCATAAGTTATTAATTCATGAGGATGTTGTGCTACTGCATAATCCAAATTATTTTGAATCATTAACATAATTGCTTTTGCTTGTTCAGATTTCCCTGGGTATTCAGCAATGTCTCTTGCATACATTTTATACATTGGTCTAAATCTATACATATAAATTCGACCATACTTTTCTAACTCCTCAGTAAATTCTGGTAATAATTCAGCATGCTGCTTTTTATCAAAATAACGCAACGCATTTCTTAAGGCTAACTTTTTTTCATCAATAGATAAAATATCTTTTCGTTTTGGAGCATGATTCATTTCTAAATCATACTTTCTTTTACTTGGTAAAATATCAGGAATTCCTTCTTGGATTTGCTCTTTAAATGTCATTACGAACTTAATTTGTATGGATTAACAAATATATTTATTTTGGACTAATATTTGTTTGACTATTATTTATGATTTTTATTTCTAAACATATGGTTCCAATTGGTTTTGTTGGAATTACGCTTTTTCCTTTTATAATTTTAAAAAAGGAAGATTTAAAGCAAGACAAAATTCTGATCAATCATGAAAAAATTCATTTAAGACAACAAAAAGAATTATTAGTATTGCTTTTCTACATTATTTATGGTTTCGAATGGGTTATTAAATTTTTTATTTATAAAAATGGTTATCTTACCTACAAGAATCTAAGTTTTGAACGTGAAGCTTATCAAAATGAAAACAATTTATCTTACTTTAAGAGTAGAAAAACCTGGAATTTTATAAAATATTTTTAATTAACTTAAATAATAATTGTATTTTTTTAAGAATTACGTAAATTTCGAGCATAAAAATAAACATTTATTACGAATGAAACAAATTACACCATATAAACCTAAACACAAAGTACGTATTGTAACTGCTGCTGCTCTTTTTGATGGACATGATGCTGCCATTAATATTATGCGTAGAATTATTCAATCTACCGGAGTTGAAGTTATCCATTTAGGCCATGATAGAAGTGTTGAAGAAGTGGTTAATTGTGCCATTCAAGAAGATGTAAATGCCATTGCAATTACTTCTTACCAAGGAGGACACAATGAGTATTTTAAATATATGTTCGATTTATTAAAAGAAAAAGGAGCTGAACATATCAAGATTTTTGGTGGTGGAGGTGGTGTAATTCTACCTGATGAAATTAAAGAATTGATGGATTATGGAATTACACGAATTTATGCTCCAGATGATGGTCGTGAACTTGGTTTGCAAGGAATGATAAATGATTTGGTTGAAACTTCTGATTTTAAAACGCCAGCCTTAATTCTTCCAAAAGGAAAAAAAATAGCAGACTCTTTAAAAGAAAAAAATATAAATACAATTGCAAGATTAATTTCTTTTGCAGAAAATCAACATACAGAATTTGATAGACTATTTTCTCCTTTAAAAAAATCAAAAGAAGCTTCTTGCCCTGTTTTAGGAATTACAGGAACCGGTGGATCTGGAAAATCTTCTTTAGTTGATGAATTAGTTCGTCGTTTTTTAATTGACTTTCCAGAGAAAAAAATTGGTTTAATTTCTGTTGATCCATCAAAAAGAAAAACTGGTGGTGCACTATTAGGCGATAGAATTCGAATGAATGCTATTAATAATGAACGTGTTTATATGCGCTCATTAGCAACTCGTCAATCTAATTTGGCTTTATCTAAACATGTAAACGAAGCTATTGAAGTTTTAAAAGCTGCTGAATTCGATTTAATTATTTTAGAAACATCTGGAATTGGACAATCTGACACAGAAATTATAGAACATTCTGATACTTCTTTATATGTAATGACGCCAGAATTTGGTGCTGCAACGCAATTAGAAAAAATTGACATGCTAGATTATGCCGATTTAGTTGCCATTAATAAATTTGATAAACGTGGTGCTTTAGACGCAGTTAGAGATGTAAAAAAACAATATATGCGCAACAATAATTTGTGGCATATTCACCAAGATGATTTACCTGTTTATGGTACAATTGCTTCTCAATTTAATGATCCAGGAATGAATACTTTGTATAAAAGTATTATGGATAAATTAGTAGAGAAAACTGGTGTAGATTTAAAATCGAAAATGGAAATTACGAAAGAAATGTCTGAAAAGATCTTTGTAATTCCTCCTGCAAGAGTACGTTATTTATCTGAAATTGCAGAAAACAACAGAACTTATGATAAAAAAGTTGATGAACAAGTTATTGTTGCTCAAAAACTATATGGAATTCATCAAACAATAGAATCAATTACAAATTCATCCGTAGAAATTATTAAAAACGGGTTAAATTCTGATGATATCCTGAAACAAGTTCAGGATGACGATAATCAATTTGTGAAATTGCTTATCGCACAATTCGAAAAAGTAAAGTTGAACCTAAACCCTTACAATTGGGAGGTAATTCTAAACTGGCAAGAGAAGGTTCAAAAATACAAAGACCCAATTTACACGTTTAAAGTTCGTGATAAAGAAATAAAAATAGCAACACATTCAGAATCACTTTCTCACTCACAAATACCAAAAGTTGCATTACCAAAATATAAAGCTTGGGGAGATTTATTACGTTGGAATTTACAAGAAAATGTACCTGGAGAATTCCCTTATACAGCAGGTTTATATCCGTTTAAAAGAACAGGTGAAGATCCAACAAGAATGTTTGCTGGTGAAGGAGGTCCAGAAAGAACAAATAGAAGATTTCATTATGTGAGTTTAGGAATGGATGCAAAACGTCTTTCTACAGCTTTCGATTCTGTTACTTTGTATGGAAATGACCCTGGTAAAAGACCTGATATTTATGGTAAAATCGGAAATGCAGGAGTTTCAATTTGCTGTTTAGACGATGCTAAAAAATTATATTCTGGTTTCGATTTAAGTCACGCAATGACCTCAGTTTCTATGACAATAAATGGACCAGCACCAATGTTGTTAGGTTTCTTTATGAATACTGCAATTGATCAGAATTGTGAGAAATACATTTTAGAAAACAAATTAGAAAAACAAGTTGAAGCTACTTTTATAGAAGTTTATGATTTAAAAGGTTTAGAAAGACCTGTTTATCAAGGTAAATTACCAGAAGGAAATAATGGTTTAGGTTTGATGCTTTTAGGTTTAACCGGAGATTTAATTTTACCTTCTGAAGTTTATCAACAAATAAAAAAAGATACTTTAGCACAAGTTAGAGGAACTGTACAAGCAGATATTTTAAAAGAAGATCAAGCTCAAAACACATGTATTTTCTCTACAGAATTTGCGTTGCGTTTAATGGGTGATGTACAAGAATATTTCATCGAAAAACAAGTACGTAACTTTTATTCGGTTTCTATTTCTGGTTATCATATTGCTGAAGCTGGTGCAAATCCAATTACACAATTGGCATTGACATTGTCTAACGGATTTACATACGTGGAGTATTATTTATCTCGTGGAATGGACATTAATAAATTTGGGCCAAACTTATCGTTTTTCTTTTCAAACGGAATTGACGCAGAGTATTCAGTAATTGGTAGAGTTGCTCGTAAAATTTGGGCAAAAGCAATGAAGAATAAATACGGAGCTAACCCAAGAGCACAAATGTTAAAGTATCATATTCAGACTTCTGGACGCTCATTACATGCGCAGGAAATTGACTTTAATGATATTAGAACAACGCTTCAAGCCTTGTACGCTATTAACGATAATTGTAACTCTTTACACACAAATGCGTATGATGAAGCGATTACAACGCCAACCGAAGAATCTGTTAGAAGAGCCATGGCAATTCAGCTAATTATCAACAAAGAATTAGGTTTAACGAAGAATGAAAACCCTATTCAAGGTGCATTTATTATTGAAGAATTAACGGATTTAGTTGAAGCTGCAGTATTAGAAGAATTTGATAGAATTACGGAACGTGGAGGTGTTTTAGGAGCGATGGAAACGATGTATCAACGTTCTAAAATTCAGGAAGAGAGCTTGTATTATGAAACTTTAAAACATAATGGAGAATTCCCAATTATTGGAGTAAATACTTTTTTAAGTTCTAAAGGATCACCAACAGTTCAGCCCGAAGAAATTATTCGTGCAACTGAAGAAGAAAAGCAGTATCAAATTAAAACTAAAGAGTTATTAAATAAAGCAAATCCAACGAAAGTTGAAAAACAAATTGCAATTTTACAGGAAGCTGCAATTCAAAATGAAAATTTATTTGATAAGTTGATGGAGGCGACTAAAGTTTGTTCTTTAGGACAAATTACTGAAGCTTTGTTTAAAGTTGGTGGACAATATCGTAGAAATATGTAGCAAATAATGCGTTATATAAAGAAACCGCACAGAGGATAAGTGTGCGGTTTTTATATTTCTGAAGCATTAAAACTTAATATTTATTATATGTGACTTTTCCAGTCTTTAAATAATTAACGATATGATTTATAGTTCTTGTTTTTGCCTCATTTAAGGTTTCTGTAAAATTAAACAAGAAAACAGAATCTTCACCAATGACAACAAAATCTAATATTTCTTTATCCGTTTTGGCATCATAAACCTCAACTTTTAAATTAATTACGCAATATTCTATTGATGTTGAATTACTCATACCTCCAAAAGAATTAGACCCCATACCAACAGACCCTATAAACTCTACTCTATTGGTTATCTCTAAATCTGAAATATGAATAACATAATCTGTATTACTCTTATTCAGATTTTCGTATTTTGAATTTAAAATATTAACCGCAACACCACCAAATATATTACTTAACTTTAATTTTTGGGAAAACTCTTTTAAATACTTTTTTCTAAAACCTTCATTATCTACAAAATTCTTTTTAAACGTTTTTTTAAAATTATTTACTCTTATATCCTCTGTAACAATTAACGTAACCCCTTTATTAACAGGAGGTAAAAAAACTTCTTTTTTAGATATAAATTTCACATATTCATTTGAAACATTGCAGGAAGAAAAACTAAAAATAGTTATTATCGCAATAAAAAATAATATTTTTTTTTCTTTTCATACTCATTTTTTCTGCAAAAAAAATAATTATATTTAGATCATTTATAAACCAACTCTATTAAAAGTGAACCAGTTGTATTAATTTTAAAATATAGAAAAGAGTACTCTCAAAAAGAATTATTCCTAATTTTCATAGAAATGACATTAACGTCTATTTATGAGATCCGTCACAAAAAGGCTCATTTTTAGTTGCTTTACAAGCACATAAATATTTTGTTTCTGTTTTTTCTGCTGTAAACACATTCGGGCTCATTCCTGTCCCTCTATGCTTTCCATCAAATAATGGTTGGTTTTCAGACAAACCACAAGTACACCACGCATAGTTTTTCCCTTCTTCTAATTCTACAGGTAAAGGCCCGTTTCCTGCTCTTTTTGGTAGTTCCATATTTTTTATTTTAGAGCAACAATATAAGTAATTTCTATTTTAAGTTATATAATGATTTGTAATTCTATTATATTCGCTTAAATTTTAAAAAACGTAAAATGAAATCATACTTATACCTGTTTTTCTTAATATTTATTTTCACTTCTTGTTTAAATTCTGAATCTGATAAAGAAGTTACTCCAACTGAACCACAAACTGAAGCAGATATTTTAAAATACATAGAAGACAATAACTTAAATGCTACAAAAACAGATTCTGGTTTGTATTATGTAATTAATAATAAAGGAACAGGAACAAGACCAACAAGTGGTTCTAATGTTACTGTAGCTTACAAAGGATATTTCTTAGATGAATCTGTTTTTGACCAAAGTAATTCTAGTGGAATTTCTTTTGGTTTAAATAGAGTAATTGCAGGCTGGACAGAAGGAATTCAACTTTTTAAAGAAGGTGGAGACGGTATTTTATTAGTTCCTTCTAATTTAGGATATGGAAGTTCTAATTATAATGGAATCCCTGGAGGATCTGTTTTAATTTTTGATGTAAAACTAATTAGTGTAAACTAAACAGTTCTAAAACATATAAAAAAAGCGAAACTTAATAAGTTTCGCTTTTT
>JQIA01001363.1_pt1 | contig 13116 bp, 14 predicted proteins | sample 811431 | NCBI WGS metagenome assembly JQIA01 (sample SAMN02998118, study PRJNA258478) | marine sediment metagenome | biome: marine; feature: seafloor; material: sediment; isolation source: oil-polluted sediment collected from 3 locations (0.5 km, 0.7 km and 0.9 km)... | place: USA: Gulf of Mexico ... | reverse complement strand
TAACGTATGCAAGTGCCAACATTTGCGCCGCCCACGTAATCGCAATTAAATACCCAAATGTCGGGCGCATACGTCGAACATAGACATCATCTGACCCAACTTCTTCACGCAGCGATTGATTAATTTGCTCCAAAGCAACTTTGCGCTCAGAGGCTTCAAGCTCCGCAATCTTTTCAATATGAGCATGCGCTTGCTTCATTTGCTCTGGCGTAATATTCCCACGCTTTAGCCCTTCAGTCAGATCACTCAATGCGCTTGATGCCCCCTTTGCAAGAGGATGATCAATATGCTTCAACACCTCTGCAACCGTTTTCACCAAAACAGGAATTCCGATTTGCGCCAATAACTGAACTGCCATTTACACCTCCACTAATTTATAAAAAATATGACGACCAACAATCTCTGTCTTCTTGTTGATGTCCGCCCATACAGGATTCACATAGTCTGCATGATAATGCGTCGCCCCATTTGTTGGATCATCAATAAGTGCCAATAACGCACGCCGTGCAACACGCACGCATGTCGAAAAATGAACATCTTTCTCTGTCACGGATATAACTCGTCTATATTGAGGGTCAGATTTATTCCAACAGCTAAACTGATATGCTTTTTGGCAGACTTGAATTGTATTATTCCCCCACCAATATCCTGCCATTTTCCGCGCAACCTCAACTCGGTTTAACACAACACATGCCACGGCTTCCATACCCTGAACACCTTCGCTTCGCGCCTCACCCCACAAGGTGCGCGCCAAGACATCAATCTCGAGCTCTTTATAGAACTGCGCAGCATCAGGTTCTTCTTTTGGAACACACCGAAGCGGTATTAATTTTCGTATAAATTTCATCATGTTAAATCCTTATATTATATTTTTGATTTTTGAGATTTAAGCGCTTCCGTTTTTAAAGCAGTCGTATCCAACTTGGCTTCAATGCGCAAAAGATGCGAAGTAAGGCGTCCCTCAAGCTCCCGAAGATCACTTGACTGCGCATAAGAACGCGCGACCTCAAGCTGAAAACGCACTAAATCTTTTCGTAATGAAAGGATCGCACAGTCCACCTCATTTTTGTTACGCCAACACAGCCAAAACAGGCTACTTAACGCGGGGATTTCAATCGCAGTTACCCACCAACTGAAATCGCTCAATAGTGTCGTCATAAAACCTCCTATTATGTTTTTGAAATTCATCTACTAAATAATTGTCTTAGCTTTGAACGCCTGCCCGCTTGTGCCCCACTTCGCTCCTACACCACCATAAATACGTTTAATACGCACAGGTTCCAGCGATAACGCCCCCGCAACAGCATCCAAGCCATCATCATGGGTTTTGGTTGTTTCTGGTTGCCATTCCTGCATCTCTGTCACAAAGGGAGTGAACGTCACAGATTTGTGCGCATATAATGCACGCGCCGCCATAGGCGCATCAAAAGCCTCCATAATACGCAGTGATTTTGCACGCCGACTACTAAATTCAAGGACAGAGCATGCAACTCCGGCACGCCCCAGCTCACGACGAAGAATGGAGGGCAGAAATTTTCCTATCCCGTTAATCTCAAGAGCAATGGAAGGCACATAGTAATTCTTCACAAGCTGAACAACTTTTAAGCATTGCTGTGTTGCCTCATCCACTCCTGACGATTCATTTACATTTAAATACGATACTTTTTGTATGTATTTATTACCATCAACATCTGAGAACACAATAGCGACAACACTATGGTCACTCTTCTCCCTCCCAAAAGAAGGATCCCACCACGCAGAGGCAGAAACCATTTTTTTACTTCCAATCGTCAAAACGGGCGTCTTTTGAACTTCAGAGCACGTAATACCCTCATCATAAAACCGTAACAATTCTGGATTCAAACGCCCATCTAATATATTCACGGGCTCTAACATCATCTGGCTTCGAAACTTATTAGGCCCTGTTTTAACACGCTGATCTTCTATCTCCGATTCTGAAAAGCGTTCAGACCATACGCTCTCCCCTTGCGCATTTAAGATAGGCACTTTCAAGCACTCATATCCATTCAAAAAGGTTTGTTCTTCACCAATTTCATGTCGTATATCATTTGCATAGATAGAGTAATAGGTATGCGGCGTACCAACATAGAGAATCGTGCCCCCAGGCACTAAGATAAAATAGGTTTCCGCCAATCTCTCGCGCAAACCCGCGCGCTTATCCGCACTATCACATGTATTAGGAACCTCCACATCATCGCAGATAATTAAATCTGCCCTACTTCCCGTAATATTGGATGTTATTCCACGCGCCAAAACAGACGGATCTCGAAGCTCACGCGTTCTATTCACCATAAAGCGATCACTGCTCCATTGCTCTGGGACACGTGGTTTCAAATCTTTTACAAGTGGGTGCTTTTCCATGATACGGCGAATATTACTCACCATTTTAGTCGCAAGTCCGCCTTCCGCCGACAAAATTAAAATGCGCAAATTAGGGTCTTTGTACAAAACCCAAACAACAAACAATCCAACAAGCGTTGACTTCCCACATGCACGAAATGCCATTAATAAAAGGCGAGTATCCCCTTGAACCCAAGCCTGCTCTAACCATTCCGATATTTTAAAATGAATATGAGGTGTTTTATATCCCTGCATTTGGTTCCAAAGGGACAAAAACAACGAAAACCCACATTCAGATGCCATCGTCCTTATCTCCTTCTTGTTCCAATTTATTTTGCTGAGCTTTATAGCCTTTCACTTCACGTTCTGCCTTCGTAATCATCTCCAAAACGCTGTCATCTTCTTGTGTTTCTTCAGACGAGATTTCCGCCCATTTTGCAAGCTTCATCAATAACTCAACATGGGCAATCGCAACCTTTGCCGCGCTATGATATGCTGAAAACCCTTTTGAATCCGTTGGAATAGTTCCCTCCATAAATCCATGGTAAGATGACAACGCTTTGGCAAGCGCATTTGGTAAGAACACAGCAACACGCGCCCTACTCTCATGAGTGAGATGATCAGACATGAAACTCCTTATCAGTTTTATTTTTTAGATTTTTTTAATTATGATTCCTGCACGTCAACTTAAGGGTCTTCGAGCCATTCAGACAGATTCTCTATCTTCGCATCAAAATACAATGGAAGTTTATTAAAGTTCGCCACCATAAGTCCGCCATACATAGAGAACAGCGCCACCATAATAATAATCGCGCGTCTCTTCGGTGTCAGTGCACTGCGTGAACACTTCTCAGCACACAGCAACAAAAGCTGTCCTCCATCAAAATGAGGCAATGGAATAAGATTGATAAACCCAATCACAATGGACATAACACCAATAAAAAACGCAATGCGGAACATAAAATTTAGGATCACAATATCGTCATCCAAAACAATTGTTTTGGGTTTCAACTTCGTACCATCAATCGGGAACACTTGCGTTGGTAGTTTTGCCATATTCACAAACATTGTCTTTGTGGTCTTAAACGCTAACCCTACGCTCTCAAAAAAAGATAAATCATGATAAAAATTATCAGCTATAGCTCCTAAATAAAACACCTCATAGCGCTTATGATCTTCATCAAACAAATGCTGATTAAGTGATGATCGAATAGTAGTTTGATAATCATGCTCTCTGTTATCCGTCGTATCCAACCGCAAAATAATATTCGTATCAAACGCAGCAATCACCAAATCTCTAGCATGATCTTCATCATCCGCTTCCACATCATTAATATACGTAATTGATTCCAACTTAATGGGCGTATGATCCCCTATTACACCCAGTATACCGTGCAATCGCTCAATTCCTTTGATGTCTATATATTCATCTTCAAAGGGCGTAAGTGCAACCTCAAAGGATTCCTCTCCGCGCTGAATTTCTAATGTAATTGGCTCAACTGGAACACGAGATGTAATCTCAGAAACCTGCTCATAACGTGTAACGGGTTTCCCATTAAGAGTAAGCACACGATCATCCACCATCAAACCAGCTTGATGCGCAACTTGTCCAACTTTAATTGCCGTAAACGCAGGCGGTTGCGATGGTTGACCAATCAAGAAATACGCCAAAAACATAATAATAAAGGCCAAAATAACATTGAAGATTGGACCGCCTAAAATAACAAGAACCTGCTTAATAAACGAAGTACTTTCAAAGCTCTCATGGTTCAATACAACGCGCCCCACAATTGGGTAACGACGCAAAACCAAACGAGGTTTGTGCTCAACATCCCTCTTCCACACTTTTTTACCGTACCCAAGGGAAAGTTCATCAATTTTTACTTTGAATATTGATGCCATCACAAAATGTCCAAACTCATGAAACATCAAAATCACAAAGATAAAAAAGGGAAGCCCCACAAGCATAATAATATCTGATATCATATCAAAAACCTCTAACACCCGTTCAGGGTTTAAGATAGGATATACTAAATATGCTTAAGCTTCTCTAAATTTTTTAATAGAAAAACATGATCGATTTTAAAGACATCATAGGTATAGTGGCAGTTGTAATAACACTCCTATCATATACATTTTACCTAACAGCCATCTTCAACAAAACCATAAAACCTCACGCTTTTTCTTGGTTGATATGGAGTATTTTAATAAGTGTCGCGTTCTTAGGGCAGTTACACGACAATGCAGGAGCAGGGGCTTGGGCAACAGGGCTTTCTGCATTTTTATGTTCTATAATAGCTTTAGTATCTTTATTTAGAGGTGAGAAAGACATAACAAGAAGCGATTGGATATGCTTCATCACAGCTTTATGTACGATACCTATCTGGCACATAACCCAAACGCCCATATATTCCATACTACTAGTGATCATAATTGACGGTGCAGGGTATTTCCCAACCATACGTAAATCCTACAACAAACCTCACGAAGAAACCGCAGTAACCTATTTCCTATGCGGTTTAAAATACTTCACCGCGTTATTTGCTTTGAACAACTATACTTTGTTAACAATGCTGTATCCTATGTTCTCTGTATTAGCAGAATTCACCATAGTTATATTCTTACTCTGGCGACGTCATGTTATAAAAACCTTGACGATATGAACCATTGCCCACCATTTGATATAACCGTAATAGCACTATACTGGCTGCTCAACAGTTGATTAAAACCATCAGGGCCCGCCCCACCCTGCTCACTAACCGTCACAATATTCCCAGACACATCTGTTTTCTTAATCGTAACCGTGCGCCCAATAGCCTCAGGAGCATCCGCAGGAGGAAGACGAACCTCCAATGCCCCGCTAAAGCTAGAGACAAGATATATATCTACGGCCATATCAACATCGTACAAGCCGCTTCCGTCATAAAACCGAGTATTCCCCGCCATTCGATTAGAGCTCGTCACAAACCATTCTGCTCCATTTGAAAGCATTGTCACAAAATCAAACTGCCCGCCAAGAAAAAAGGCACTTCGGTCTGGGCCAGACCCAGCACCTTGTTCAGATACTGTGACAAGATTTTTAGAGGTATCAACCTTCTTAATCGTCATTTCACACCCTGATGCATCGGCTGCCAACGGCAAGCGTACTTCAATATCTCCACCAAATGATGATACCAAATGCACACTGTGGGATAAGTCCAAATCAATCAAACCACTCGCATCAATATATTCCGTATCAAAACGTTGCAACGTTGTTGTAAGATCGGTCACGATAGAGCGTTGAAAACGGTTTTTATAGGGATACCCCGCATTATACGCCGTATATTCACCTCCCGATAAATCCCATATCGCTGCGCCATCGCTCACAGACAATAAATTAAAAATTGAAGTTTCAATCGAACCATTTTCTAAACGAAAATTAGGCACTAAATTATTAGACTCAGCATAAGGGTTCACAAATAAACTTTTGTCCGATCCTGCACCGACATGAAAACACGCCTGTGCCGTTCCCTTCACGTTCGCCTCACAATCAACAAAGGCATTATTAAAACGCCCCTCCTCAACATAAAAACCTGAACCGCTGATATCCGTTCCCAACGAATACACACGGCACGCGTGAAACTTATTTGCATTGGGCGTATCTCCTGCACCTGATCGCATCAAATGAACTCCATGCACAGATGGTTGCGCCACAAGCACACGATCAAAATTATTCCAATAACACGGTTTGTTTGTATCAATATACCCATCAAGAATAATCCCCGTTCCACATCCCCATAACGTCACATCACTAATTGCGTTTTGAACACACGGGGCATCGCGCCCATAAAGCTTCAACCCGATATCACCCTGTTCAATGCGTAATGTTGAAAGTGTTATATATTCCGACACCATCTCAATCACAGCGAAGCCTGTACCATTTGCACGAATAACCGCGCTCTGCCCTGCACCCATTAAACTCTGACGTGCCTCTAACTCAATAGTAGCCGAAACAATGTATGTTCCACTTGGAACAAACACACTCTGGTGGCTTGCAAGCGCCTGCTGAATGGATAAGGTATCATCCGTTAAACCATCCCCCACCGCGCCAAAATCCTTAATAGAAACCAAATCAGAAAACTTATCATGGCTTGTCCGAGTTACACTTCCCGTACCATTTGCTAAAAAATCAGGAGATGCCATAGATCCCGCTAAGCTCACAGGAACAGGATTCCCATTCCCGTCAAACCCAAGCGCTTTGTTCACACGTAGCGCCCGAATGGGCAGGACAACCTGATCCAGATCTTCACTTGCATCAAAGCGAAGCATCCCCGCCTGATCACTCGAAACCTGCTGAACAGATCCAGTTAAGTAATCTAGCTCGTTATTGATCGCTTGGGCAGAAAAATCACCTCCCTCAAGAAAATCAGTAATACGCTCCAACGGTAAGCGTCGCTCTAACGTCACAATAATCCCATTGGACGGCGCACTATCAAATTGCACCTGTCCCCCAGATGTTAAACCTGCATCCAACACAGTAAAAGCACTCGTTTGCTCTGCACCATCAAAGAATACTTTTAAATCTTCGCTCGCAAAAATTGGAAATGGGTATGTAAACAAGGTTTCCACCCCATTGGCCAAATAACGCACAATCGGCATTATTTCAGGCATCTTAATATGCTCGGGCATTCTTAACTCCTTTATAAACTACTTATTAAAACAAGCTTGAAAAACGTTGTTTCTCTGCCAACTGGCTAGCTTGTAAAACGTTCAAACGTTTCTGCTGGGAAAGGTTCTGATCAAGCGCATTTGTTTTTAGAGAAGCTAAGCGATCACGCTCAAACTTTTCATCTTCACTTTCGTCAAACAATCCCAACAATATCGCCTGACCAGATCCTCCACTTGTACTTATGCCTTGCGCGCCAAAATTTGTGCGTTGCCGCGCCACCGCACGCTTTAACGCATCCTTACGTTTGCGCTCTGCATCTTCTGCACTAGCCAGAATTTGCGCTTTTTGAATCGAGGCATCCTCTTGTGATTGACGCAAGCGTTCTGCCTGTTGTGCCTGTAATTGGCGTAAAGATGTATCCTCGTTCTTCACAGACTTAACAAGCCCACTCAGACCCGACGCCACACCAACGGCCGTTTGCAATGTCGGTAAAACAGCATTCAATCCACTCGTAAGCGTTCCCATATTATTCTCCTTTTCAATTAACTTATTTTTTAACTAGACATATTTATTTTTCCTGTGTTACACATAACCCTCAAAAATATGTTAATAAGAAACACGAGGGTAAAAATGTCCGGATCAACAGGCAGACGTCGTTTAGACGAACAATTCGCAGGAAAAGGTAAAAACAATCGTAGTGGGCCTGTTCATGTATATAGCGCAGAAGAACTTGAAGCATTTCAAGCTCAACAGGATGCTACAACCGAAAGTACAGAGACAACAGTTGCATCAACTTCAGAACTAGCACCAAAAATCTAATTATTTACACTCAGCTCCATATTTACGGACAATAACGTAAATGGAAGCGGTAAATCTTGCTCAACAGACCATAACGGTTTGGTCAGGTCATTTGACCAACCAAAGGCACGCACACGAATGTCTCCGCTAACCAATGGTGGTGGAGAACCCAAAATCGGATCTTCTCCAAATTGCTTTAAAGATATATCGCGTAAGCCCCGTCCAACATCGGCACGTATGGCGGATGTATTCTCAACACGAAAACGAACTTCAACAAGGCGCGCGCTTCGCCCCGTCCCTGCACCATCAATCGCACTTGGCGGTAAAGGTTCAATGCGGTGTGTGAACGGCAATCCTATTTGAACACTCGACGCAACTTGCCCCAATGTAACCGCGCCACTCACCACAACTTGATTAGGTTGAACAATGCCATCCGCAACAATTTTTACAGTTTTTCCCTCAAGATGAGCCAGCCCAGACCACGTATCAGTAGCCACACCATTTTCGCCTTTAAGGGCAGAGTCTAAATACAGATCATCATCAAACAATTCGATTGTATAGCTTCCGCCACGATCAATAAGAAGATAAACTTGATCTCCAACAACGGACACAGATTTAACAGCTCCTTCTGTTTCATGAAGCGTCCATGCCGCAACTTGTTCCGCACGATACACCGTTAATGTCGCAAACTTCCCATCTTCTCGCACAATAAACAACAAGCGCCGTTTTTGGTCAAAATCTTGGTCTATGGGATCTTTGATAATATGGCGTGACAGTAATGCCAAATCTGTTGCCTGATAGGCTTGCTCTATGTCTGTATAAAGAAATTCTCTAATTTCCTGCTTATTTCGTGCAATGAATAACGTCGCACCATCAATATCAACAGGCGGAATAAAACGGTCAATCACCGATCCAATCCGCGTTTGCCGTCTTAACTGAACAGTTTGTGGTGTTAACGGATCACCCGTCACCATCCACTCTGCTCCACTTGTAAATACCTGTAAATGCCGTCCAGAAAAGACGCCGCGTATAGCATTCACCTGATCCGAAAGAATGGAAAACTCAATAGACTCATCATCAAGCCCCTCCCCCAGATCAAAATTAAACAAATCACCCGATTTTGAAAACCATAAACGGTTGGGCAAATCACGACTTCCACCAATCACTAAACGATCTTGATGAAACGCCACAGACGCTGGGTATCCCCGAGCAGGAGAAAAGGCTTGTTCTGCCCAGTCTATCGTAGAATCTGTTCCCAAAAGATCTTCAACCGTATTCACACTAACAACCGTTGGTGAATTATAACTTGTGATCTCAACTTCCTTACCGCCAACGCGCAACCGCGTGCCCGCATGCAACGGATCAAACACATCACTCGATGATGTAAGTGTAATAGCACCACTTACCCCACTTGGTGTTAAAGTAACGTCACTCACAGAGTATTTATAATACGGGTGGTACTGTATATTATTGTTATTAAAAAACATCCAATCCGTAAGCGACCATGATCCATTTGCATTTCTACTTAATCTTTTGGGTGACACATTAGGGTGAACAAGCAATAAAGTATCCGCACTTTGTGTCCACGCAACCTCTGAAATTTGCGATGCGATCCACGGCGCACTAAGTGTCTCCTGCAAAACTCCCTCATAATAAATATCAATCTGCCCATCCGTCAAAACGATCAAGTATGTTTGCTGAGTATTAAACTCAAAGCTAATTAACCGTCCATTATCGGCCACGGTATCAACATAATGAAGCCCCGCGCGCCTAGTCACACCACCCGTTGGAAATATAAACATATTTCGAAGCTCCAACGCCCCGTTAACATAGGCGCGTAAATCCCCTCGCCCCAAAAGCTGGCGCGAAACCTCACCTGCTGTAAAATTCGTTTTTATATCTTTTATTTTTGCCATGTTCTTTTCCTTTAATTTTTAGGCACAAAAAAAAACCGCCTCAAAAGGCGGTTGGTATGATTTTTATTCGCGATAAAGTGTTTACGAAAGCCCCAGCTCTCGACTCGTGGCGGCACATATATCATGCCGAGGATGCTCCCCTCGTGCACGGAGTTCAGAAAAAACACTAAAGGCCCGTATAGCACGCTCTTGAACCAATTTATTATCACCTCCGCGTTTATACACTTCCGCACTCACTGCATCAGACGACACATAGTCATCACAGGATAAACTCAACCAAGGCTCTATAGCCTGCCCTTGCGACTTTGGATTTCCCAACAATGATACAAGGACATTGTCTTTACGTGACCTCCCTTGCCACATATCTATAATCTGCTGATCCATTTCCGGATCATTTCCCATGGGCATCGTCACATAAACCTTATCGGTCATTTCCAACACACGTGATACATCTTCAAACGGAACGAAACGAACATCCAGCCGTGTAATTTTATTTTGCTTTAACAAAGCAACATCATCTTTAATTTTTTCTAAAGCATCTGCACAGGGATGTGTAACAGTAAGAAAGTCACGATAAGGTTGCTGTCTACTTTCACAAACCTTAATCATCTCCTTCGTTAATGGCGACATATCACCAGAAGCACTTAAATTCCCAACAATAAGGATATCTTCATTCTTCTTCATATAGGATAGATCTATCGCGGCATGCTCTTTTCGATGCGTTTTCATACCTGAAACAATATTCTCATTAATAAAGCTCGTATCCGTCTTAATTTGTTTAATCAAGCTTTGGTATTTGGGAGCTATATCTGGATGCTTCTCTCTAAAAGCACGCCACCCATTAAAAAATTGAAAGCGTATATGAGTCTCACAAATCTTCTTACTCTCAAAACCCGACGTCAAACTAAGAAGCAATTCATAGGCATCCGCACCATACTTAAAATTAACGTTTGGCTGGTCGGATGGAAAGTTTTCAAAATCTTGTTGAGTACCGTACCAAACTTGGCGTGCACAACTCTCCCCCGCTGGAACAGCACTGTCAGCTCTCCAATTCTCTATATCTTTCGTTAAAAACTTAGATCTAAAATCAACAAGGACAAGATCAGACACTTGTACTTTATTGTCATTTGAAAATTTCATTTTAGCCCTTTATGCGATATATTTTAAAGAACAGGATCATAGCATACTAAAAAACCAATATCAAGTTATGTAAATAATAAAGCCTATCTCACATCAATCAGCGTAAATCTCTCAATCTTTCCTGGCGTATCTTGTTGTGCATCAATCTGGCGTGCTTTGGCATATTCTTGTTCAGCCAGCCTAAACATCGCCTCTGCACGCGTGGTGCTCTCTGTGATGGGAATTGTAAATTCTGCCGTTAACCGTGAAATAAGTGCAGCATCAAAATATGGAGGAAATTCTTCTTCCGCAGGACGAAAAATATAAGACAGGACAACATCGCTTGCGTCTGTATGCAAGGCTGTACGAGCAATACGGAAGTTAAGCCCCCTCCCTTTACCTCCAGAGCCCGCCGAAATAGCACGAAGAAAATCAGATGGTAACTCAAATGCGTTCTGATAATCTGCCACTGGTGGAACAGCCAATTGATTAAGCGCCACCTGCCCTGATGAAAAGCTCCACGCATACGCAGATAACAGCGCATCACGTGTAGATGAAAAAAGTGCCCCCGCAATTTCAGACTCAGCAGTACCATCATCAAACGAGGTAATCGGTTGAGCACCTATTCGAATAAGCGCTCGGCTACATAAAGCCACATCATTTAAAGCCATTATAATTCTTTCTGTTAATATAAAAACCCGCCCCGCCGGTATTTCACAGCGGGACGAGCACAATCAATACGCGATCATTTTGTATGAGATCAGGCCCCTTCAAGGACAAAGGAAGGTAAGGCTGATATTTAAAATACAGCATGGACCTAATCATCACACATAGAAGCATTCCAGCTACAAGATCATCACACCCTACGCATAGGCTGTAACGGTAACCGTACTTCCATCATTTCCGGTCACAATGTAAAACACTGTGGTCGGTGATCCGTCCGTATCGACATTCGTAATAATTAAGTCATTCGCTCTCAGCATATCAACTGCCGCATCATAATACCCAACACCACTCACAAGGTCATCTGCCGTTGTATAGTGCCATAGAGTAAAATTGTTTGCGTAAGCCAAAACACTCAAGTCGTTTGGTTGAAAAGCCATTTTATTTCTCCTTTTCTATGTTTCTATTACGCTGCTTCATCACAGTTCACGACGATCACGCCGTTACTGTCGATCAAGGATGCACCTTGGCTCATCATGTTATTCACGAAATGAGCCGCACGATCTCCATGCCATGTAATATCTGTCTGAATATCAGAGCCAGAAGCATGTCCGATCGCCGTTTTATGAAACCAAAAGCAAGACCGCACACTGCCACCATCTGTAGGAAGCCCTGAATGTGGAATCCATGTTGTACCCAACCAACGTTTTGCTTGGGAGCCTTGCCAAGGGAGTTCGTCAGAACCGATATAATCTGAACTTGCAAATTCATTGATTTTCAACAGATCACTCCATTGTTTCCAACCAACAATAGCAAAGCGTTGCCCATCATCTGGAACATCTGCCTCACCAAGAAGCTCAAAAGCTTCAAGCGTTTTGTCTTTTGTAAGTCCAGTGGCAGCATCAGAAATAACATTTTGCGTTGCACTGCCAAGCGCTGAAATGATCATCTCATCTGTTTTACGACCAAGCGCATAAGCACCAGCATTCGCAATAACCTGACGTTCATCTAGGTTCACCTTAAGTTCATCAAGGCGATCAACCCAATCACCTGCATAGTAATCCTGAAGATTACATTCAATTGCAGAGTGTTCAAGATTCATCACGGGAACCATACCGTGTGTAGATTTTGTCGAAGCCGTTCCCTTACCCACTTTTTGGAACACAGCAGTAGATCCTTCGACACTATTTATTGAACGCACAGTTCCTTTAAGTTTAGAACCCATACGTTGATAGGCTTCGTGAACTTCTCTTTCGAATTGTTTCACAAAAGCCTGAGAAATGGATGTAGCCATTTTTCACCTCATATATAATATAAATTTAAAAAAAACTTGAGATCGGTTGTCTCATAATCAAGGCCTAACCAAGCACAAAAAAAGGGAGCAGTAATTAGTACTGTTATTCCAATCAAACACCTAGTAAAGTCACAATTATGGCGTTGATATAAACAATATAGGTTTATTTTCCTATATTGTCAAGCTTTATTTGCTTTTCTGTGGAAAAACACCAGTTTGAGACGAAATAAAGCTTGCAAATTAGAAATAATTAAAGTATGTTACGTAAATTAAATCTTGGCAATTGAGGGATTATCAAGACTAAAGTGCAACCACAT
>JQIA01001362.1_pt1 | contig 13119 bp, 9 predicted proteins | sample 811431 | NCBI WGS metagenome assembly JQIA01 (sample SAMN02998118, study PRJNA258478) | marine sediment metagenome | biome: marine; feature: seafloor; material: sediment; isolation source: oil-polluted sediment collected from 3 locations (0.5 km, 0.7 km and 0.9 km)... | place: USA: Gulf of Mexico ... | reverse complement strand
ATTGTTTGAAAAAACTGCTATCATAAAAATAGCTACTAAACTTAATAATTTTGTTTTCATAATTTAAGGGTTTAAGTATTAATTAAAAATTGTTATACAAATAAATTTGTGAATTATGCAATAAAATTACGTCATATATATAAGGAAACACGTGATAAATATCACATTGCTTAAAATAAACGGTTATGTTTTTCATATAAATGGCTATATGAAGCTTTTAAATGAGCTTTTTTGTATTACAGTAATTATCGTTTTTTTTTTTTTTAATAAATTCTTTTAAATTTAATTTAAATATTTAGAAATAAATAGCAACTAGAGGCTATTTTATGGTGAGAAATAGGAAAAAAGAAAATGTTTAAAAAGTGTTGAAATTTTTAATTCTTATGTCATTTTTTAGAAATACTATAAAAATTTGTGATAATTAGTTAATTTAGCAAGATCTAAATAGTTTAAAAAACATGAAATTTATTAGAACAGAAATTCCCGATGTGGTTTTATGTAAGCCAACTATTTTAAACGATGAAAGAGGTTACTTTTTCGAATCGTTTAAAAAAGAACAGTTTGAACAGTTTATTGGTGGTTCTATTAATTTTATTCAAGATAATGAAGCCAAATCTACAAAGGGTGTTTTACGCGGGTTGCATTATCAATTACCACCTTTTGCACAAGCTAAATTAGTGCGTGTTGTTAAAGGTGCTGTATTAGATATTGCTGTTGATATACGAAAAAACTCCCCAACTTTTGGCCAATATGAAGCTGTTGAATTAAGTGAAGAAAATAAGTGTCAATTGTACATTCCAAAAGGTTTTGCTCACGGTTATGTGGTGTTAAGTGACGAGGCTATCTTTTGTTATAAAGTTGATAATTATTATCATAAAGCGTCTGAAAGAGGAATGATGTACAATGATGAATCTTTAAAAATAGATTGGAAATTACCTGTAGAGCAACTTCTAATTTCTGAAAAAGACCAGCTGCAACCTACTTCTAAAAATGCTGATTTGTTTGAAGAAAATTTTAGTTTAAATGGATAATTTATTAGTTACAGGCTCAAAAGGACAACTAGGATTAGAATTAAGAAGTTTGGAAAGTGACTTTTCAAATTACACCTTCTTTTTTACCGATAAAAGTAATTTAGATATTACCAATTTTGAAGCAGTTTCAACATTTATTTCAATAAATAATATTACAGTTATTATTAACTGCGCAGCATATACAAATGTAGATAAAGCTGAAGAAGAAACGGTTTTAGCCAATAAAATTAACCATTTGGCAGTTGAGAATTTAGCCAAAGTTTCGAAAGAACATAATATAAAACTCATACATATTTCAACCGATTATGTTTTTGAAGGAATCTCAAGCGTGCCTTATTTGGAAACTTCAGAAACAAATCCACAAAACGTTTACGGAACTACAAAATTAAAAGGAGAACAAGTTTTGTTAAGTTTAAACCCAAGTAATTCTGTTATTATTAGAACATCTTGGTTGTATTCAAACTTTGGTAAAAATTTTGTGAAAACAATTTTAAAACTAAGTAAAGAAAAAGAAAATATTTCAGTAGTTTCAGATCAAATAGGTTCTCCAACCAATGCTCAAGATTTAGCGAATACTATTTTGCAAATAATTCCTCTCTTAAAGAGTAAAGGTGCACAACTATATCATTACTCAAATATTGGTGAATGTAGTTGGTTTCAATTTGCTGAAGAAATTGTAAAACTTTCTAATAATATGTGTACAGTTGCTCCTACTTCTTCATCAGAATTCAAATCTAAAGCTAAGAGGCCAAATTTTAGTTTATTAAATACAAATAAAATTAAAACTACGTTTAATGTTGAGATTTCTGATTGGAAAAAATCGCTAAAATTTTACATTGATAAATGAATGTAAAATTTTTCTTAATTTTTACTAAAGCCTTTTTTCTTAAATAAGAAATGAAATATATTTACATAAAAATGATAATATATTTAAAATTAGCAATGTAAAATGTTTTAAGCTAAAAAGGATTCGTATTTTTTTTTAAAATCAAAGACTAGTTTCGTAACTCACCCAATTAAATTAACATTTAATTAACTCATTCAGAAAGTTATGTTAATTATATCATAATATCAATTAGTTTACTTATAGTAAATATTTAGTGAATTTTGCCCTATAATTTTTAACTAATATTAAAATATTAATTTATTTGGCTAATGAAACAACTAACTAATTACATTTATTTGATGCTATTATTTGTCGCATCAAGTGTATTCGCACAGAATGGAACAACAACTATAAAAGGTGTTATTCTAGATTCAAGCTCTCCATTGCCTGGGGCAACAATTTATCTTAAAAGTACGGATTATGGTACTACATCAGATTTTGATGGAAATTTTTCAATTTCAGGGGTGAAACCAGGAAATTATGAATTACTTGTAACTTTTATGGGGTACGCTGATAAAGCGATGACCGTAGATTTAGCTTCAAATCAAGTATTAGATTTAGGCAGTCTAATTTTAGAATCTTCATCTGAAGCATTAGAAGAAGTTATGATTACTGCTTTAGGAGTGAAAAGAGAAACAAAAGCATTGAGTTATGCGGCCCAAGAGCTAAAAGGTGAAGAAATGACTTCAGCAAGAGAAACAAACATTACTAATTCACTTTCAGGAAAGTCCGCTGGTGTTCAAGTTACAGGAGGTAGTTCAGGTGTAGGTTCAACATCTTTAATTACTATTAGAGGTGAAGGATCTTTAATCCCTGGACAAAATTCTCCGTTATTTGTGGTAGATGGTATTCCAATTAACAACAACACTATTAGTAATAGGTCTGAAGGGAATTTAGAAACTGATTACGGTAATGGAGCACAGGATATTAATCCTGATGATGTAGAATCTATGACTGTTTTAAAAGGTCCAAATGCAACAGCTCTTTATGGTTCACGTGGTTCAAATGGTGTAATTTTAATTACTACTAAAACAGGTAAAGGAAGTAAAGGTCTTGGTGTTACATTTAATCAGAATGTAACTTTTGAATCTGCACTTAGAATTCCAAAATATCAAAATGAATACGGTCAAGGAGCAGGTGGTGAATTTGCATTTTTTGATGGTTTTGGAGGCGGAACTAATGATAATATTGATGAAAGCTGGGGACCTAGACTTGATGGTAGGTTGGTTGTGCAACATGACAGTCCAACATCTAGCGGTTTAAGAGCGGGTGACTTTGCAGTAAGACCAAGAGATGAAAATGGAAATTTTACAGATGTTGCAACAGCAACTCCTTGGGTATCTAGACCAAATAATATTAAAAACTTTTTTAAAACTGGTCATACAATCACTACACATGTAGCTGTAACGGGTGGTAATGAAGATGGTAATTTAAGAATTTCTTATACAGATTTACAAAATGAGGGAATATTGCCAAACACAGATTATAATAGAAGAACATACGCTTTAAACGGTTCTTATAAATTAAAAGAATGGTTAAACGTATCGTCATCTGTAAATTACATCAACAGTAATAGTAAAAACAGACCTAATAACTCTTATGGTACAGAAAACATCATGTATTTATGGGCTTGGTTTGGGCGTCAAATAGATATGAGCTCTTTAAAAGACTACTGGCAACCAGGTTTAGAAGGTGTTCAACAGTATAATTACAATTATAACTGGCATGACAATCCTTACTTTACCATGTTTGAAAACACCAATGCATTTGATAAAGATCGTATTATTGGAAATGTTAAAGTTGATATAAATCTTACTGATGAATTAACATTTATGTTTAGATCAGGGATGGATTATGGGAACGATTTAAGAGTTAGTAAACGTGCATTTAGTACACAACGTTTTGCAAATGGTCAATATCGTGAAGATATGATTTATTCAAAAGAGCAAAATACAGATTTCTTACTTTCATATAATAAAAAATTGAATGAAGATTTTCAATTAGGAGCTTCATTTGGAGGGAATCATAGAGAAGAAGAAAATAGATATAGAAGAATTAGTGCTAATTCGTTATCCGTTCCAGGGATATTTAACTTTCAAAATGCTGCTGAACCATTATCTAAAACACAATTTGATGATACTAAAACAGTAAATAGCTTGTATGCATTTGCAAATTTTTCATACAAAAATTTACTATTTTTAGATGTTACAGGGAGAAACGACTGGTCTAGTACTTTACCTGAAAATAACAATTCTTATTTTTATCCATCAGTTGGTCTTAGTGCCATTGTTTCTGATATGTTTGAGCTTCCTTCAGTAATTTCATTTGCAAAATTAAGAGCAGGTTGGGCAATTGTAGGTAATGACACGAATGCTTATAACTTAAGAAATACATTTTCTTTTGATGAACCATTTGGAAGTGAACAACGTGTAAATGCTTCTTCAATATTGAAGAATGAAAATTTAAAACCTGAAGAATCTCAATCTTATGAGTTTGGTGCAGACATTCGTTTGTTTAGTGGTAGAGTAGGATTGGATGTGACTTATTATAAATCAAGTGTAAAAAACCAAATTTTAGAGTTACCAGTTTCAATAACTTCAGGATTTGAATCTAGAATTATAAATGCAGGAGAAATTGAAAATAAAGGGATAGAAATAGTACTTAATGCAACTCCTATAAAATTAAAAAACAGTTTTAAATGGAACACAGCTGTAAACTTTTCAAGTAATAGAGGAACTGTTAAAAAATTAATTGACGGTTTAGATACATACCAAGTTTCAGCAAATTACATTCAAGTATTGGCCAAAGTTGGCGGTAGAGTTGGAGATGTTTATGGTACTGGTTTTATGGAGGTTAATGACGCTACAAGTGAATTTAATGGACAAGTAATTCATAATGAAAGCGGATTCTCTTTACGTGATCCAAACCTTAAAAAACTAGGAAATGTAAATCCTGATTTTATGTTAGGTTTTCAAAATACATTCTCGTACAAAGGTTTTGAATTAGGTGTTTTATTTGATTGGAGACAAGGTGGTGTTGTAAATTCTAGAACAGTTTTAATTGGTGGTACATCTGGTATGATGGATTTTACAACTGTAGGACGAGAAGATGGAATTATTTCAGAAGGTGTTATTCAAAATACAGATGGTTCATACAGGCCTAATGATGTTAGATTAAGCGGTAGAGATTACTACTGGTGGAAATATAATAGAGGGAATGAAGAAGTAGGTATGTTTGACGCTTCATTCTTAAAATTAAGAGAAGTTAAATTAAGCTACCAAATACCTTCAAAATTAATTAACAAAACACCATTTGAAGCTATTACTCTTTCAGTAGTTGGAAGAAACTTAGCATTGTGGACAGAAAACAAGCATTTTGATCCTGAAACTTTATCTTTTAACGGAGGCACAGTAGTTCCTGGTGTTGAAGATATGGCAACTCCAAGTTCAAAAAGTTACGGATTTAATTTAAATGTTAAATTTTAATAAAAAAATAATAGAACGATGAAAAAATATAATTTTTTATTTTTAATTTCAGTATTGCTATTGCTTAGTAATTGTACAAACGATTTTGAAGCAATTAATACTAACCCAAATCAACCAGAAGTAGTTACTCCAAATTTATTACTGTCAACAGTAATTTCAAGTACAGTAAGTACAAACGCAACAACAGGTTGGAACAATGGAAATATAGTTTCTCAACTTACTGCGAAAATTAATTTTACAGGATTTGATAGATACGATTGGGGTTCTGAAGCTGGTTTGTGGAATCATTACTACGGAAACCTTTCTGAAATAGAACAAGTACTTCAAATTAGTAGAAATGAAACATCTAAAAATACAAGTTATGAAGGTATAGCACTTGTATTAAGATCTTGGATTTATTCAAATTTAACTGATAATTGGGGAGATGTACCTTTATCAGAAGCTATAAAAGGACAAACGGAAGGTAACTTTACAGCAGTTTATGATAACCAAGAAGATATATATACAGGTATTTTGGCCGATTTAGTTACTGCTGAAACATTACTAGAGCAAGGACAACCAATACTTGGTGGAGATTTGCTTTACAATGGTGATCTTATGAAATGGAGAAAATTAACAAACTCTTTAAGATTAAGATATTTAATGCGTATTTCTAATCGTAAAAATGTAGCTACTGAAATACAACAAATTGTTGCAGAAGGTATAATTTTCAGTAGTAATGCAGATAATGCTGTGTTAAAATATACTGCAAATAGTCAAGTAGATTCTTGGCCAATAAGTAATGGTAGAATTGGTGGTTTTGATGAGCATAGATTAAGCCAAACAAGTGAAACTGTATTAAAAGATTTTGAAGATAACAGATTGTTTAGCTGGTTTCAGCCGACAGATAATAAAGAAGATGACCCAGAATTATTTGCAGGTATGCTAAATGGTTTAAGTGAAGATAATGCTTCAACTTTTAATGGTGGCGCTAATAATGTATCTAGATTAAAACAATCGTTTTTTTATGATGCTCCAGATGCTGTAGAAGCTGCCTTAATGCAATATGCCGAAGTTCAATTTATTTTAGCTGAAGCTGCTCAAAAAGGATTTATTTTAGAAGATGCTGAAAATTTCTATGAAAATGGTGTAATAGCTTCATTTGAATACTGGAATACAGACCAAAATTTAGAAGGATATTTATCTCAAGAAGGTGTTGCTTATGATGGTGAATTAGAAACTATTATGACACAAAAATGGTTAGCTTCTTTTCTAGTTGGAATGGAAGGTTGGTATGACTTTAGAAGAACAGGGTTTCCTTCATTTATAACTCCCGGACAAGATAACGTTAATAATAACCAAGTACCAGTTCGATTTTTATACCCAGATAATGAGCAAAGTTTAAATGCTGAAAACTACCAGAATGCTGTTAGTAAAATGGGAAGTGATAATATAAACATACAAGGTTGGTGGGAAAAATCAGAAAATTAAAATTTCTCAAAAATTAATAACTTACTTTAATATAAAGTACCATAAAATTTAATCATTTTATGGTACTTCTTTTAATAAAATTAAAACAACAATATGAAAAAAATAATGATAAGCTGTTTTGCATTGCTATTTTTTGGAAGTATCTATGCGCAAGAAGTAACAAAAGCACCAAATGTTTTCCTAATCACATTAGATGGTGTAAGATGGCAAGAAGTATTTACAGGGATTGATACAGTATTGCTAGATAACCAAAAGTATACACATAAAAAAGAAGAGCTTTTAAAAAAGTTTGGAGGAAAAACTTTAGAAGAAAAGCGTAAAAAATTAATGCCTTTTTTTTGGAGTACTTTAGTTGAAAAAGGACAAATTTATGGAAATAGAACTAAAAATAGTTTTGTTAATTTAGCTAATAAAATGGTTTTTTCGTACCCTGGTTATAATGAAATTTTAACAGGTGAAGCTGATGATGAGCACATTAATAGCAATAGCAAAATTTATAATGAGAATGTAACAATTTTAGAAACATTAAATCAACAACCTCAATATAAAAATAAAGTTGCAGCTTTTGGTAGCTGGGATGTTTTCCCATATATTATTAATGATAAAAGAAGTGGAGTCCCTGTAAATGCTGGTTATATGAATGCAACAGGTGCTCATTTAACGGAAAGAGAAATTTTTTTAAATGAAACGCAGCGACAAGCTCCAATTATTTGGGAATCGGTTAGATTGGATATGTTTACGCATCACTACGCGAAAGAATATATTAAAAAGAATCAACCAAAAATAGTATACATAGCTTATGGTGAAACTGATGATTTCGGTCACGATGGACTTTTTGATTTATATATAAAATCTTTATATACAACAGATACCATGATTGAAGATTTATGGAATTATGTTCAAAATGATGCTTTTTATAAAGACAATACTTATTTTATAATTACAACAGATCACGGTAGAGGTGTTGGTGCTGAGCCAGAATCATTATGGACAAGCCATGGGAAAAATGTAAAATATGCAGATGAAACTTGGTTAGCAGTATTAGGACCTAACATTGAAGCAAAAGGAGAAGTTGAAAATTCCCCACAAATCTACAACAACCAAATTGCTGAAACTATCTTAAAAATTATTGGTGTTGATAGTAAAGAAAGCAATTCAGGAAAACCAATTATTTCAATTACACACTAATTTCTCAGTGTTTAAAATCCATCACATTACTATTTTTATGTGGTGGGTTTGTTTTTATAAATTTCTATATGTCAAAATCTAAATTGTACAATATAATACATGCTGTAATAGCCTCTTTTGGTGTGTATTTTTGCATGTATGCTTTTCGTAAACCTTTTACCATTGCAACATTTGAAGCTATTTCTTATTGGGGAATTGATTATAAAATATTGTTGATTATTTTTCAAGTTTTAGGCTATATGCTTTCAAAGTTTATTGGAATTAAAGTTATTTCTGAGTTAAAACCAAAAAGAAGAGGCTTATTTTTAGTGGCAATGGTTTTTATTGCTGAAATAGCCTTGCTTTTATTTGCCATTACACCAAAGCCATACAATATTATTTTTATGTTTTTAAATGGGTTGCCTCTTGGTATGGTTTGGGGAATTGTATTTTCCTATTTAGAAGGAAGACGTTTTACAGAAATTTTAGGAGTTGCTTTAAGTTCAAGTTTTATAGTTTCATCAGGATTTGTAAAAACCATTGGTAAATATATAATGGATAATTGGCATATTTCAGAATATTGGATGCCTTTTGTAACAGGTTCTTTATTTATTTTACCCTTTTTGTTTTTTACTTTTTTACTTGAAAAACTACCAAAACCAGATAAAGAAGATCAAAAATTAAAAACAAAAAGAATTCCTATGGCTCCTGAAGAGCGAAAGAAATTATTTTTAAAATTTGCTTTTCCAATAATTATACTGGTATTATTTTACACCTCACTTACTGCATTTAGAGATTTTAGAGATAATTTTGCACGTGAACTTTGGGATGCTCTAGGTTATCAAGGTAACTCAAGCGTTTATACTACTGCCGAAATTCCAATAGCAATAGCCGTTTTGGTAATATTAGGTTCGTTAGGGTTTGTTAAAAACAACATGAAAGCGTTTTTAATGTACCATTACTTATTACTTTTTGGGGCTATCCTTATTGGAATTAGCACATGGTTATTTCAAATTCAAGCTATTTCACCTTTTGTTTGGATGATACTAACTGGGTTTGGGTTGTATAGTTGTTATGTGCCTTTTGGTTGTATTTTCTTTGATAGAATGGTTGCGGTTTTTAAAATTAAAGGAAACTCTGGATTTTTGATTTATATAGCAGATTCATTTGGATATTTAGGAAGTATGTTCATTTTATTGTATAAAAATTTTGGGAAACCATCACTATCGTGGTTACAATTTTTCACTTATGGAACTTATATAATTTCAGTTTCAGGGATTCTTATCACCATAATGTCTTTGGTATATTTTATTAAAAAGAACAAAAAAAATAAGGAAGTAACAAGTATTGAAATTCAAATGGCTTAAGAATATTAAAAATTAAATTAATAAAACAACTAAATAATGATTCAACTGATTGTGTTTGATATGGCAGGAACTACTATTAATGAAGATAATGTAGTATATAAAACATTGCTAAAAAGTATCAATAAATTTGGCTATAATTTTTCTTTAGATGAAGTGTTATTACACGGAGCCGGTAAAGAAAAGCACCAAGCAATTAAAGATATTATAGCGTCACAACCTTCAACTAAAAATAATAAAGAAGAGTCATTAACTATTTTTAATGATTTTTCTGAACTTTTAAAAATAACATATAAGAATTTAGAAGTTACCACATTTCCTAAAACTGAATTGGTTTTTAAGAAGCTAAAAGAAAGAGGTGTAAAAATAGCATTGAATACAGGTTATAATAGAAAAACAGCATTGCAATTATTAAATAAATTAAATTGGAAAGAAGGCAATCAGTACGATGCACTTATTACAGCCAGTGATGTTGAAAAAGGAAGACCTGAGGCGGATATGATTTATAAAGCGATGGAATTATTTCATATTTCTGAAGCTATAAATGTAGTGAAAGTTGGAGATTCAATTATAGATATTCAAGAGGGGAAAAACGCAACATGTGGAATTACTATTGGTGTAACAACAGGTGCACACACTAAAGAACAATTAAAAAGTGTAAACCCAACCTTTATTATAGATAGCTTACCCGAATTACTTCAAAAATTATTTTAATTGAAGTGTATAACTCAAAAATTAAATATACAAATGAAAGATATAATTATAGATACCGTTGATGCAATAGTTATTGGAGCGGGAACAATTGGAACTGCAACAGCTTGGCATTTAGCAAAAAGAGGACTAAAAAAAGTAGTATTAATAGAAAAAAATACTGTTGGAAGTGGTAATACTTCTAAAGCAGCATCTTTAATGACATTGGTGAGAACGAAAGAAGAATTGATACCTTTAATTCAAGAAACGTATAAAAATATTGATGAAATAGAAGCGCTTACAGGTGAGTTAACAGGTAGAAATAAAGTAGGAACACTACATATTGCTTCTTCAGAAGAATCGGTTAAGAACTTGGAGAATATAGTAGCCATTGCAAATAAACATCATATTAAAAATAAAGAAATTAGTATTGAAGAGGTAAAAGAAAAAGCACCTTGGATTTCAACTTCATCTATTAAAAAAACGTCTTTTATGGAAGATGATTCTTATGTAGATGCTTATTTATTAGCAAATGCCTTTGCAAAAGCAGCAAAAATGGAAGGCGCTGTAATAATGCAAAATACAGAAGTGTTAGAATTACTTTCAGAAAATAATGAAATTATTGGAGTAAAAACTTCAAAAGGAATTATTAAATCTCCCATTATAATTGATGCAGCAGGTTGTTGGTCTAACCTTTTATCGTTGCAATTAAATATTCCAATACCCATGGCGGCAGTAAGAAGTATTTATTGGATTACCGAGAATATTGATACACTGTTTCCTAAAAATCACCCTATGGTTGTAATGCCAGATGCTATGGCGTATTCAAGACCAGAAAATGGCGCTTTATTGTTTGGTTTAAGAGAAGAAAATAGTCCTCACTTTCATCCAAAGGAATTAAATCAACAACCAAATTCTGATTTTTTAGGTGCTAAAGATGATGAATGGGATATTTTAGAAAAGTATGGAAAAGAATTTATCAATTACTTTCCTAAGTTTGAAGAAATTGGAATGAAAAACTGCATTACAGGAATTTCAACGTACACACCCGATGGTTATTATACATTAGGAACGTTCCCAAATTTTAAAGGTTTTTACGCGGCAACAGGCTGTGCAGGTTGTGGTGTTGCAGGTTCAGGAGGTATTGGGAGGTTAGTAGCTGAAATGGTTTTAAAAATCCCTTTATATGCAAATTCAGAAGTATTTAGAATAGATAGATTTACAAATTTTGATCCACATTCAGAAAGTTTTAGACAAAGATGCGCAGATGCTAGAAGTAAGAAAAAAGATGGAGGGTAGTATATTGTAAAACTTATTTTTAACGGTAAGTATATAGCTGCATATATTTAAATGATAAAATACAGAGTGTTAAATATAAATAGTTCTCGACTGCGCTCGACCTAACACTAACAAAAAGATTTATTAAATTAGTACTGTAAAATTATCTACAGAGCTTAACTTATTTTAATACATAAAAAAGGATGTTTATAATTAACCCGTTGTGCATTTTGGGTTTAAAGAAACTAATGTTCATCTGTTCGAGTGATTTTTCACAATAAAATGGAGAAAAATAGTATTGAGAATCATATGAAAGCATTATTCTCGATACTAATTTTACTAACTCCCGTCGTGAAATTCACTCGAATTAACGGTTTCTATCAAAATGCACAACGGTTTATACGTAATAAATTGTTTTGTTTAAACAGTCTTTTTTTAGGGTGTAAAAGTTTTATTCCTTATTGTAAAAATACAACACTAACATTTTTGAAGGTATAATACCTTTATTTATAGGTACATGTGGTATACGGCCATCAAAGAATATAGAATCACCTACAGATAGTTTAATTTCTTCTTCATCAATAATATAAGAGATATCTCCAGTTAAAATATACTTAAATTCGTAAGCATCAGTAATCACTTTATCTCGTTTGCTATTAGGCATTACTTCTAATAAAACAGCTTCAAATCCCATAGAATTTATACTTTTATTGAAAATAAATTGATATACAAACCCTTCAGCTTCAACTTCTTTTTCAATTTCAGTATGAGCATCGTGTCTTGTAACAATATAATTATTGGAATGCTCTCTTTGCATTCCATCAAAAAAGGAGCTCACTTTAATTTCTAAAGCACCTATAATATTTAAAAGAACAGGTAGTGAAGGTACTGTACGCCCATTTTCAATACGAGAAATTAGTCCGTTGCTTACTCCAGCATCAGCAGCAACTTTACTTATTATAAATTGCTTTTCCTTCCTAATTTTTCTAATTTTTTTACCAATATTTAATAAGTAACTATCCATAACTTTTTTTACTCTTTTTTTAGAATGTAAATATGCAATTTTTATGGGGAATTAAAGCTATTAATTGGGTACTGTATACAAATTGGTTTAATTTATCATTGTTTTATTTTAGGGTAATTTCACTTTCTTAGAGTATACATCTAACCTTCAAAATATAAATTGAAACCCTTTGCCTTTATCTTTTTAAATTTTATCTTTAGCCTTTTATTATACGAGTCATAATTTAGAACAAGAATCATAATAATTTTTTAAATAAAATGATTGTTTATAAGTATTATAGCATCATTAAAAAATAAAAGTAAAGAGATGAAAGCAATTTTAGTAACAGGAGGTGCCGGATTTATAGGCTCTAATTTAGTGGAACATTTGGTAAATACATACCCAAATTATAACATTGTAAATATAGATTTATTAACCTACGCGGGGAATTCAGAAAATTTAAAATCTGTTGAAAAGGCACCAAATTATACGTTTGTACATGGAGATATTTGTGATCGGGATTTAATAGAGCGCGTTTTTCAGCATTATATAGTTCATGGAGTGATACATTTAGCTGCAGAATCTCACGTAGATAATTCTATTTCAAATCCGGGAGTTTTTATTGAAACAAATATAAAAGGAACTTTCACCTTGTTAGATGTTGCTTATAAATATTGGATGGAAAAGCCTTTTGTGTATAAAAAAGGGTTTGAAAATAATAAATTTTTACACGTTTCAACCGATG
>JQIA01001361.1_pt1 | contig 13121 bp, 9 predicted proteins | sample 811431 | NCBI WGS metagenome assembly JQIA01 (sample SAMN02998118, study PRJNA258478) | marine sediment metagenome | biome: marine; feature: seafloor; material: sediment; isolation source: oil-polluted sediment collected from 3 locations (0.5 km, 0.7 km and 0.9 km)... | place: USA: Gulf of Mexico ... | reverse complement strand
AAGCTGTGTAAAAAACATAATAAACCATATAAGATGATGCCATGTTCAAGTTTGAGTGCTGTATCAAAAGCCGTTGCCTTCGATGAAATCGTTCAAACCTGATCTGACATATTTCTTGCTAAAAAATGATGACTGGGTTTGATACCACAGGCAGATTAAAACCAACACATTGGCTGGTTATGTCAGGGGCTATGAATGCTCTTCCTTCTCACAGCCATCTATTAACATTTTCCACACTACAAGTTATTTATTATAACAAAAACAACACTTACAGTTCATCTTAATTTTTTTTTATTTGAATTTGTTTTTAGGGCTCCGGGGAAGATCTGAGGAAAGAAAATAGTAATAAACAGGGTGAAAAAATACAAAATAAGGAAAAAATACAACAACTATTTTATTATAAATTCAATAGATTAAATGGTTTCGGGCGGTTATCGGATTGGGCTTATAAGATTTCCTAATCCATGTGCTTGGTTTTACAAGCTATTTTGATTGTTTTATATCAGCAATAGCATCAGAATAGACATACACTGCTCACATTTTGGAGCATCCCTTTCACCCGCAGAACTTACAAAAAGCTTTGAGAGCAAGGCATCTCAGCATTTGTACCCCAAGGGCATTTGTTTTACTGCACCACTATCGAAGCTTTTTGGAAGTTCTGAAACATACCTGAGTAATATAGTCCGCTTCACTCCCCCCTGACTCTGATCCCCTTAAATATATTTCATATGGTTCGCCGCATATTTCAATATCTGACACAATAACAGCGGTCTCAACAGCATGCCAGGCCGCTCCAATCGTCTCATAGTCCCCGTGATGAATTGTTGCAATAACATGATGCTCCGGAATAACTGCAAGCTCAATTCCGGAAACGGTCAGCTTCTTTTTCAATTTGTTGTTACGAATGGGGATAAAGAGTTCAATATCAGCGGCATTGCAGTCATAGTCCTCTCCATAAAATACTGCGCCTGCAATGTTTACAGGGTACAGCCCTGATTTTTCAGCAACTTCGTATAGCTCAGTGAAAATCCGGTCCATATCTCTTTCAGAGATAACGGACCGTTTTCTGATAATATATTGCTCGGGTTGCAGGCCGGATAGGATTGAATACTGTTGTGTCTTTTTAGTGTTTAAATCCGGGGTATCGCCTGATAGAAGTCGTTCCATCTCATGAATAACAGCAGTTGTCTCAATAAGGTTCCTGGCGGTGGCATCAATTTTTATCCGGAGTTGCTGCCGGAAAAAATCAGGGTCATTTTTGGCAAAGAGTTTTTTGATTTCATCCAGAGAAAAGCCATATCGTTTTAACCTGATGATTTCCATTGCAGTCTGAAACTGATCTTCGGAATAATATCGGTAGCCGGTTTTTTCATCCACATGCTGAGGCTGGAGCAGTCCTGTGCTGTCATAATGCCTCAGCATTCGGGGGGATAAGCGGGTTAATTTTGAGAACCGGCTGATTAGATACATTGTTCTTCTTAATTCAGTTTAAGGGCATCAGGGATAAATTCAGGCGGACAATACCAGGTAAGGCAGTTAACTGCGCCGCCCATGACTGAAACCTTTTCCACATCAATCCCGATAACCGTTTTGTCATATAAACCTGTAACAAGGTCAAGAATTTCATCATCTTCTTTGAATCCGTACATTGGTACATAGACGTTATTTATGGTTTCAAGAATATTGACGTAGACACCTCTTGCTGAAGCAATCATAGAATCATACTGGCTTTCAGTATATGAAGACGGGATAACGATAAAGTCTGCATCCGGCATTTTTTCTTTAATGGCGGTTTCAACTTTTTGTCTAAAAATCTGATTATCATTAAAGTCTGAAATCAGAATTTCTTTTTCAGAAATAAATTTGACCATGCCGTCAGAATGGGCAAGAACATCCCCTTCTTCTTCAGGAAGGTAGATAATGGTATTTACCTTCAGATCCTTTTTGAGCATTTCAGTGATCTTGTTTTCCGTATACTGTTTATTATCAGCAAGGACCCGCTTAGTCATAATGACGGTTTCTGCACCATTCCAGATGGCATTTCCTCCATCAAGAATAAGTTTGGACTGATGATAGGAAAAGCTGTTTTGATCAAGGATTTCCCGGAAATGATTGTCATATTCATCCGCAACTGATGATTCAAGATAAACAGGTTTATAGATGAATTTAACCAGTCGTTTTGTCACAACCGGGCCGACATCTCTTAGCCAGATATCATCGTATCCGGTAACGGCAATTCTTGCTTTCGGGATATGGTTTTGTAAAAGGGCGTCTGTCGCACTGTCGGCCATGACAATGACCTTATCGCCTTCGCCCTCATTGTCCAGAAATTCTTTATCTGCTTTCATGACATCCTGCATTATTGACGAATAGTATTTATTATTCACACTCGGGGCTGCAAGGAGGACCAGGCCCTGATTCTGTTTAAATGTCATTGTTTCCACTTTTTTCTCTGTGCTGCTCATACAGCCGGTTGTAATAATGAATAGAATACTGAGTAATACCAATAGATGATTTCTGTTCGATTTTTTCATTTTATCCTCTTTGTTCTGTTAATAATAACTGCATTTTATTGTTATAACAATAGTTTTGCCTGAGCCTGTTTTTGTTTCGTGTCGCCCTTTCTTTTTTTTTAATGACAGACTGAGCTTTAGCGAATACATTTTCTGACTCCTTCTTTCACTTTCTAAAGGTTGACATGGTGTTAAGGTCAAGAGGGAAATCGATGGCTTTGAAAAAACAATATATTCGTTGCCATTTAATCTATTTCTCGGATTTGAAAATAAAATTGACCCCTGAACATTTTTGTCTGTTTCTTCGTATAAAAAAATATGATATTCAGTGAGGCCAGAAAGGATCGAAAATGAAATATAAAGGTTATCTGTACATTCTTATTGCCGCAACACTCTGGGCGCTTATTGGCCCTGTGTCAAAACTTGCTCTTGGCTCGGGAACGGGGCCTCTGGAAATTGGTTTTTTCAGAGCTGTTTTTGCATGGTTCTTTTTTGCATCACATGCTGTTTATCGTGGCAAAACGAAAGTTGCTAAAAAAGACCTGCCGCTTCTGGCTCTTTTTGGTATTATCGGTATTGCTGTTTTTTATGCAGCTAATTTTATTGCTGTTAAAGAGGGCGGGGCGGCATTTGCAGCTGTGCTTCTTTATACAGCTCCGGCATGGGTGGCTATGTTGTCGCCGGTTATTTTTAAAGAAATTCTGACAATAAAAAAGGTTGCAGCTGTGGTTCTTACCATGGGAGGCGTTGCCGGGATCTGCTTTTTTGGAAAAAATGGTGGTGCTTCAGTAAATTTCAGTACCCTTGCTGTTGTTACCGGTATTGTGTCAGGCCTTTCTTATTCTATGTATTATATCTTTGGCAAATATTTCTCATCCAGGTATGAAGCATCCACCCTGTTTATGTATGTTATGCCTGTCGGGGCTGCTGCCATGCTGCCGTTTATCAGTTTTTCACATAAGCCGCCTGAAACATGGGTAGTTCTGGTTTTTATGGCGGTTTTCTGCACATATATTGCGAATTCATTTTACTATGCCGGGCTGATTCGGCTGGAGCCGACCAGGGCTGTTTTAACGGCAACGGTTGAACCGGTTTTTGCAGCTTTTTTTGCATGGATACTCTGGGGGGAGCTTTTTACGCTTTCAGGCATGGCTGGTGCTGCGCTTATAATAACAGGGGTAATCTTAACGATTTACGATAAATAATGCCCGGAGGAAAATGGTCTTTTTTGCCAATATAGGCGTCAAATAAAAATTTTAATCCTCAAAATACCTCGAGTATTCCTCCGGTTAAAATTTTGATTTTCCTTGAGCTTGACAAAAAATCCTCATTTTCGTTCAGACATTAATTAACACTAATTCTTCAGGAGAAAACAATGAAATCAGGGAAAACAGGAGCAAGAGTAAAAAAGCTAATGTCAGACAAAAATATCGGTGTTGATCAGCTTGCTGAGCAGACCGGGCTGACGTCTGAATTTATTGACCGGATCCGGAACGACGATCTTTTCCCGTCACTTGGGCCGATGCTGAAGATTTCAAGAGGTCTTGGGGTTAGACTTGGAACACTTCTGGATGATCAGGTGAGCCCTGATCCGCTGATCGTAAGAGAGGATGATCCTAAAGAAGAAATTCAGATTCTGGCCGATAAAGACAAGCCTGTTGAAATGAAGTTTTATTCCCTTGGTAAGGGGAAAACCGACAGGCATATGGAACCGTTTTTTATTGAAATTCTGCCTGAATCTTCAAAGGATAAAAAACTGTCCTCCCATGAAGGTGAAGAATTTATCGTTGTTACAGAGGGTGAAATTGAAGTCATTTATGGGAAAGAGACCCATCACTTAAAAAAGGGTGACAGTATTTATTATAATTCAATTGTTCCGCATTATGTCAGCTGTCTCTCTGAGGAGAAGGCCTGTATCCATGCTGTTTTGTATATACCGGAGTAAACCGCGGTTAGGTGTTGGGTATTAGGTATTAGCAAAGGAGCCCTGCGGGCGGTCAATTTATATAATTATAAGAGCGACACGAAGTGACTGGATGCTCTCGGAACAAGTATTTAGATGGAGGATATATGACCTCAGAACATAACGAAAAACTTACGCTTGGCCAGCGTCTTGACAAGGCTGCTTCAGAACACCCTGATAATGAAGCGATTGTTTATGTAGACAGAGATTACAGACAGACCTACCGTGAATTCAATGCGTCTGTTGACAGAGTTGCCAAAGGCCTGATGGCCCTTGGGGTTGAAAAAGGGGAAAAGGTTTCTGTCTGGGCGACGAATATCCCGTATTGGGTTACCCTGCAGTTTGCTACAGCAAAAATCGGTGCAGTTCTGCTTACTGTGAATACAAATTATAAAACGGCTGAACTATCCTATCTGTTGAAACAGTCTGAATCTGAGAACCTTATAATTATAGACGGGTATCAGGATACTGATTATGTCCGAACTGTTTATGACCTGGTTCCGGAACTGAAAACGGATCAGCGTGGATTTTTAAAGAGTACTGCGTTTCCTGACCTGAAACGGCTTTTTTTTATGGGGCATGAAAAACATCGTGGTATGTTTTCAATTCCTGAAATTGAAGCCATGGCTGTGATGGTCAGCGATGAAGATTATGTAAACCGGCAGAATAAAAACCATCCGGATGATGTTGTTAATATGCAGTATACATCGGGTACAACCGGATTTCCGAAAGGTGTTATGCTGACCCATCAAAGTATCGGCATGAATGGCTACTGGATTGGGGAAAATCAGAATTTTTCACATAAGGACAGGGTCTGTCTGCCTGTTCCGCTTTTTCATTGTTTTGGTTGTGTTCTGGGTGTACTTGCCGCCGTCTCTCATGCAAGTACCATGGTTGTTCTTGAATCATTTGATCCGGTGCAGGTGATGGCCTCGGTAGAAGAGGAGAAATGCACTGCGTTATATGGTGTGCCAACCATGTTTATTGCTGTTCTGGATCATAAACTCTTTCATAAATTCGATTTTTCTTCGCTAAGAACCGGCATTATGGCCGGGTCACCATGCCCTGTGAGTGTGATGGAACAGGTCATCGAAAAAATGTATATGAGTGAAGTCACCATCTGTTACGGGCTTACTGAAGCATCGCCTGTCATTACCCAGACACGTATAGAGGATTCCATTGAGAAGCGGGTGACAACCGTTGGGCGTGTTATGCCGGAAATCGAACTGAAGATTGTTGACCCTGAAACCGGAAAGGATGTTGGCTCAGGTATCCAGGGCGAAGTCTGTTGTCGTGGCTATAATGTCATGAAGGGCTATTATAATATGCCTGAGGCAACCGAAAAGGCAATTGATGCAGATGGCTGGCTCCATTCAGGTGACCTTGGCGTCATGGATGATGACGGGTATCTTGCGATTACCGGACGATATAAGGATATGATAATTCGCGGCGGCGAAAATATCTATCCCAGGGAGATCGAAGAATTCCTTTATACCATGGACGCGGTTCTTGATGTTCAGGTCGCGGGCATTCCAAGCCGGAAATACGGCGAAGAGGTCGGTGCTTTTATTATTTTAAAAGAGGGCAGTGACTGTCTCCCCGAGGATGTAAAGGATTTTTGCAGAGGACAAATCAGTCGATATAAAATACCAAAGTATATAGGTTTTGTTGATGCTTTTCCCATGACGGCAAGCGGGAAAATTCAGAAATTTAAACTTCAGGAGCAGGCGGACCAGCTGTTTCCGGAGTCGGGGAATTAAAAAAAACGCTGGCTTATCAGTCTCTTAGTGCTCAGGGCATCCTGTCTCCCTGTTTCAGAAACGGAAGATGTCGCTGGTCTGGGAACGTCTGGCGAACTTCCGGCAGGCAATGAGCGGATTCTGGTTGTCGACGACGAAGTTGCGATTACTAAGATGGCTGGACGCATCTTCAAAAGTCTGGCTATGACGTTACGATAATGACAAGCAGTCTTGAAACAATGAAATTGTTCCGGGCTCAGCCGGTGCATACGATCTCGTAATATCAGATATGACAATGCCGGGTATGACCAGAGAGGTTCCGGCATCAGAGATAACATCCATAAATCCCGATTTATGGTGACACTATTTAGTTTGCCTCAATGGCTAAAATAATGTAAACTATATACATTAATCAGTTCATAAATCAATTTTCATGGCGTCGTAAAAAGTCCCATCTACTTCGCTTTAGTGCGTGAGCAGACTTTTGAAGTACCATATGTACTACTTCAAGCCTGACCAACCACTAAATCTTGAATATGGGCCCTTTTCCTTAGCCATTTATAGACGTTTTACGAGAGCATCACTTTTCAAATCAATAGTATAAATCAGACATGCTGCGGTAATAGTGAACAGCATTGCTCTGAATTGTTTTTATCTGCTTATCAACCTGTCGTATCATCAGGATAATATAATGGATTCCGGGCCAGTAAAATTAAGCCAGCTAAAAAGTGTTATGACGTGTTCTCTGGTTATGGGTGTATTTATTCTTATCAGTCGTTATAATTTTCTCCTTTTTCACTCATTTGCAGAAGGTTACAGTATTGTTATTGCCTGCTGTATTTTCATGATTGCATGGAATTCAAGGGCGTTTCTTGAGAATAATTATATAATGTTTCTTGGGATAGCCTATTTATTCACAGGTCTTCTGGATTTTATTCATATGCTTGGGTATTCAGGTATGGGTGTTTTTGCCGATAACGGGGGGGGGCTGGCAACGTCATTATGGATTGCTGCAAGGTATCTGGAAAGTGTCAGCCTGATTGCTGCACCTTTTTTTATCAACAGAAAAGTGAATGGAAATTATATTTTTGCTCTTTTTCTGGCCCTGTTCAGCCTGATAATTACTTCTGTCTTTTATTTGAAAATTTTCCCTGATTGCTACATTGATGGGGTTGGATTAACTCTTTTTAAGAAAGTGAGTGAATATTTTATCTGTTGCATTCTGGCTGGGGCAGCATACCACCTGTATTTTCACAGGGCGTCTTTTGAAAAGTCTGTTTATCTTCTTATTTTGTGTGCCATATTGATGTCCGTCATTGCGGAATTGTTTTTTACTTTTTATATCGGTTTACGTGATTTGAGTAATTTTCTGGGTCATATGTTTAAGATAGTATCCTATTATTTAATCTATAAAGCGATTATCGATACGGGGCTGAAAAATCCCTATCAGCTGATGTTTAGTCAACTTGCTGAGAAAGAAAAACGATATCGGGATATTTTTGAAAATATTCAGGCTATTAAGCTGGTTATTGATCCGGAGGACGGTGCCATTGTTGAAGCAAACAATTCAGCGGAACTTTTTTACGGATACAGTCTGGAAATACTAAAAAATATGAAGATTTCAGATATTGATACCCTGCCGGAAAAAAGTGTCAGCTCAATATTAAAGAACAAACGTCTTCGGGATAAGCCTTTTTTAAATTTTTATCACAGGCTTGCGTCTGGAGAGATCAGGCATGTTGAAGCCTACTCTGCACCAGTAAAACTTGATGAGAAAACGCTGTTGCATGTCATTATTCATGATGTGACTGAACGAAGACTCGCCGAGGATAAACTTTACAAAAATGAGAAAATGGTATCGGATATTCTTGAGAGTGTCAGTGATGGTTTTTTTTCTATGGATAACAGAATGACGGTAACGTATTTTAACACCGCTGCAGAAAGACTTTTGAGTGTCGACCGAAGTAATCTCATTGGCATGGATCTTTTTGAATCCATACCGGAGCTTAAAGGGTCTGTGTTTGAAGAAAAGTTTCATTATTGCATAAATGAAAAAGAGCCTGTGGCATTCCAAACCTGGTTTGGTGGTGATCCTTATAAGGAGTGGTATGACGTAAGGGTCTATCCCTTTGAAGAAGGGATATCCATTTATTTTCAGGCGGTTACTGAGAAGAAACTCCTTGAAACCCGGCTACAGCAGGCGCAGCGAATGGAATCAATCGGAACCCTTGCCGGTGGCATTGCACATGACTTTAATAATATTCTCTCCTCAATTATCGGGTATGCTGAAGTTGCAATAGATGAAGTCGACAGGGGCTCAGAGCTTGAGGATGATCTTAAGGAAATATTAACCGCGGGTATCAGGGCGAAGGGGCTGGTCAGCCAGATTCTTGCGTTTTCAAGGCAGAGCAGTGATGAAATTATACCGATCCGTGTAGACAGTATTGCAAAAGAGGTGGTGAAATTTATCCGGTCGTCTATCCCTGCAACAACAGATATTAAAATTGATATCCTGAGTAATAATAACTATATTCTGGGTAATCCTTCTCAGGTACATCAGATTTTTATGAATCTTTTCACAAACGCAGCCCATGCGATTGGGGATGCAGGAGGCATTTTGAATGTCAGTCTTAACGATGCCCGAATCGACAGTGTTGATGTTGAGAACTATCCGGGGCTTGGCGTGGGTGAATATATTGAAATTTCAGTGACTGATACGGGATCAGGTATTTCCGAAAAGGACCGGCCTCACATATTTGAACCCTATTTTACGACAAAGAATCATGAAGAGGGGACTGGATTAGGCCTTGCGATGGTTCATGGTATTGTTGAATCATATAGTGGTCACATAAGTGTTTTAAGTGAACCGGGAAAAGGAAGCACATTTACTATTCTGTTGCCGGCGACTTTGATTCAGGAACAGGAAACGCCGGTAAACGCTCCTGAATATACGACAGGCGCTGAAAAGATTCTTTTGATTGATGATGAGCTGCCAATAGTCAAACTGATAAAAAAGATTTTGAGCAACGTAGGATATAATGTGACTGCTCAGACAGATAGTCTGGAAGCCCTTAGGATTTTTAAAGCAACACCGGATGCATTTGATCTTGTTATAAGTGATATGACTATGCCGGACTTAACCGGTGATGAACTTGCAAAAGCAATGATGGACATCCGGCCGGATATTCCGGTTATTTTATGTACAGGGTATAGTAAAAGACTGCCCCCTGATCCGGTTAAGGAATTTAAGGTAAAGGCACTTTTGAAAAAACCGATTATCAAAAAAGACTTGATTGATACCGTTAGAGATGCCCTGGACAAGGCCAAAGAGGTGTGAGTTAAAATCGCTATGATGATTAACAGCAAAAAAAAATTCGATCAGGCTCCAATACCTGAAGTCAAAGGGGTTGCAAAGCTTATTTCTGTGCTTGCTGCTGGCTGGACTGTTGTTCTTCTGCTCTCTTTTATCTGGGCTTTATCCACAGAGTATCAACAGACCTTTGATATTTTAAACTATCAGACCCGGGTATTTTTTGAAGAGATTGTGACAACCCGATCGTGGAATGCTTCCCATGGTGGCGTTTATGTGCCCGTCACCGAAAAAATAAAGCCAAACCCTTACCTGGTAATTCCTGATCGTGATGTAACGACCCTGGAAGGGTTGAAGTTGACGAAAATAAACCCTGCTTATATGACGCGTCAAATAGGCGAGCTTGCATCCAAAAGAAATAAGGTCTGGTTTCACATTACCAGCAGTAAACCGATTCGGCCGAAAAATGCTCCCGATAAATGGGAGGCAGAGCAGCTTGCATTATTTGAAAATGGTGTAACAGAATTTGCAGCTTTCGTGGAGACCGGGGATGGCAAGAAACTTTTCAGATATATGGCACCATTAAGGACAGATAGTGTATGCCTGAAATGTCATGCCAGTCAGGGGTACAAAGAAGGTTCCATCAGGGGCGGGATTAGTGTATCGTTAGATGCAGCGCCTGTTCTGGATACACAGGCGACTTCTGTAGCTATTATTTCATTATTACATTTTATTATCTGGATGACAGGCTTTGTGAGTCTTTTGTTCGCTGGCTCCCGATTAAAAAAGGATAGTCGGATCAGAGCTTCTATTGAAGTTGAATTACGGCATGAAAAAGAGAAGCTCGCTGTAACACTTTTTTCAATTGGAGAAGGTGTTATCACAACGGATATAAACGGGGATGTGCAGTTGGTAAATGCCATCGCCCAGGAGTTGACCGGCTGGGCGCAGGGAGAGGCGTCGGGGAGGCATCTTACAGAAATTTTGAATGTGGTGGATACGGTAACGCGGGAGAAATACCCTGATCTTGTTGATAGTGTTATAAAGTCGGGTGTCATGGCTGATATTACAGCGGAGGTTTTGCTGATTTCAAGAGATGAGAATGAGTCTAATATGTCACTTAACTCAGCCCCCATAAAAGATGAGGCGGATATTGTAATCGGAGCCGTGATTGTGTTTAGAGATATAACGAAAGAAAAACAGGTGGCGGTTAAAATTGCAAGGATGCAGCGGATAAATGCAATTGGAACCCTTGCCGGTGGTATTGCTCATGATTTTAACAATATTCTGTATCCGATTACCGGTTTCGCAGAAATATCATTGGATGACCTCCCGGATAATCATGCCGCAGTAGATAATTTGAACGAAATACTTGTTGCAGCTGAAAAAGGAAAGGAACTTGTTGAACAGATTCTTGCTTTCAGCGGCCAGGGAACCCCTGAGGTTAAACCGCTCCATATACAGCCGTTACTGAAGGGTGCAATACACCTTCTGACATCGACTATCCCTAAAAATGTTCAGATTACAGAAGAGATCACATCTGAGCCGATCATCGTTTTAGGGGTTGCGATAGAAGTGTCTGATATAATAATTAATATATTAATGAACGCCTATCATGCTGTGGAGAAAACAGGCGGCACTATTAACGTTGCTCTGACACTGGTTGAACTATCTGATTTTGAGCAGAGAGGTCTATGGACATTGAAACCCGGAAGATATGCGTGTATTATAATCTCAGATACAGGGTGTGGCATCTCTCCGGAGATTATTAATCATATTTTTGATCCCTATTATACCACACGAAGAATAGGGGAAGGTTCCGGGCTGGGATTGACAATAGCACATGGGAACATCAAAAAAGCAGGTGGCAGTATCGATGTTGAAAGTGAACCTGGAAAAGGCAGCACCTTTGAGGTCTTGCTGCCTGAAGAATTGCAGGATGAAAACGATAATCGGTCTTAAAACGGACGATTTGTTTTTCAGCTACCGGTTAACATAAACAATAAAGGACATGCAGTATGTATAAAATTCTTGTTATCGACGATGAAGCCCCTATCAGGAAGTTGCTTCGAAGGCTTCTGGAAAAGAATGATTATGACGTTATGGCTGCCAAAAACGGAAATGAAGGACTCAAGCTGTTTAAGGTGCACCGGCATGATCTTGTCATTACGGATCTTCTGATGCCCGATAAAGAGGGCCTCGAAACAATACGGGAAGTAAAGGAAATAAAGCCGGATGTTAAAATTATTGCTATTACGGGTGGTGGTACTGCCGCTCCCGAAATGTATATGAGGCTTGCAAAACAGTTTGGCGCTCACCATGCTTTCAGCAAGCCGCTTGAAAATGACGCGTTTCTATCAACAGTTCAGGAAATATTATCCGGTTGATTTTTATATTGGCATTAAATAAAAACTTAATGTATTATGTCAAAAAATTGATTTTCTTCGTGATTCTATTAAAGGTGACATAATGCAGGGTATTGACGATAATGATATTAAAACAAAACTCTTCAGTAAAGAGGTTCTGATCTCTTTACGGAAAATCATTCAGGCAATTGATCTTCATTCAAAAAATCTCAGTAAAAAATACGGACTCACAGGGCCTCAGTTAATCATTCTTCAGGAAATAGCAGCAACCAGTCAGATCTCGGTTACGGAATTGGGCCGGGCTATCAGTCTGAGTCAGGGAACAGTGACGGGGATTATATCCAGGCTGGAAAAAAAGGAACTTGTCTATAAACGGAAAAGTGAAAAAGATAAACGCCGTACAGAGCTTTATGTCACCGAAAAATCCATGCGGATTCTCGAGAATGCGCCGCCTCCGCTTCAGGAAACGTTTCTTGAACAGTTTGCAAACATCAGTGATTGGGAACAGATGATGATTATGAGTTCACTCAGACGGATTGTCGATATGATGGAAGCAAAGAAGATTGATGCTTCACCCATCCTCGTATCAGGCCCTATAGAAGATATCTAAACCGACTTCTCACCTTATACATATCTTTATTATCAGCCTCCAATGGCGTCCCATGCCATAGCTATCCCAAAAATATCAACGATTCTCCTATACTTTGATGTATTGATGACTCACCGTTTAATCAAATAATGTGTACAAAATAATTAATTCGGGTTGATTTCCAAAAGCAATCTATACAAGGTAATAGTGTGTTATATGTAACTGGCTGTAAATATAGGGTGAATCAATAATGCTGAGGCTGTGACATGGTCGTAAACTTGACAAAATGCATTGCATACAATATATTGTGTCATTTATAAATTTGAGTTTCATACAAAAAGAACCCCATTGTTTCATGCAATGGAAAAGGTATTGAATGGATAAGATTGTTGTAAAAAATCTCTATAAAATTTTTGGTGATAACCCGAATAAAGCAATCCGGCTTTTACAAGAAGGGCATACCAAGACGGATGTTCTTGAAAAAACCGGGATGAATGTCGGTGTTGATAATGCGAATTTTACGATAAAGCAGGGTGAAATATTTGTCATAATGGGGCTTTCCGGCTCCGGAAAATCGACTATGGTTCGTATGATTAACCGGTTGATAGAACCCTCCGGTGGTCAGGTGATTGTTGACGGTA
>JQIA01001360.1_pt1 | contig 13122 bp, 7 predicted proteins | sample 811431 | NCBI WGS metagenome assembly JQIA01 (sample SAMN02998118, study PRJNA258478) | marine sediment metagenome | biome: marine; feature: seafloor; material: sediment; isolation source: oil-polluted sediment collected from 3 locations (0.5 km, 0.7 km and 0.9 km)... | place: USA: Gulf of Mexico ... | reverse complement strand
TGAATACTAAATGTATACCCTGTTTCTGCAGTTAGACCAGTTATAATATGTGATTTTTGTGTTCCAGAATCTCCATTTACAGATTCTGTAGAATTACCATTTGTGATATCAAACACAACTTTTCCAGAATCATCTGTAGCATTTAACACTACTTCAATTGATGATGAAGTAATTGCACCAATACTTGCTGTAAGGTTTTCTGGAGCTGTTACATCAGAAACACTACCTGTACAATTATTACCAACCACATAACTAAAATATTTGGTTGCAGATAATCCTCCTGCATACGCAAATTTACAAGCATAACTTATCGTTTCTCCGATTGTAAAACCACTAATGGTTTTAGAAAAAGTTAAATCAGATTCATTTTCCATTTGACTTTCACCAAAAGGAGATTGCTTCCATAAATAAGCAACAACTCCGGCTTTATCAGTGTCTAATAATTCAAATGATATAATTACACTAGTTCCAACAGTTTCAAAACTAACAATATACCCTGTAGAAAAATTACCCTGTTGAGAAAAAGTAGAAGTTTCTTTACAAAGCATTACTTCTGACACTGAAACTATCACTACTTTAGATGTAGTTTTGGCATCATTATTATCTGTAGCTACAGCCTTAATTTCATGAGTACCAACACTTGCATCACTCCAATTAAAATTAAAAGGTGCAGAAGATTGTTCTCCTATTTTTGAAGCTCCATCATAAAACTCAACTAATGAAACAGTACCATCTAAATCGTTAGCTATTGTAGTGATTGTAATTTCTTCTCCCTCTCTAAAAGCAGCTCCGTCATTTGGAGATGTTATTCCTATTGTAGGGTTTAAATTTCCAGAATCTGATACTATTATTAAAACCTCATCTGAAGCTGAATAAGTACCATCACTTACTGTTAATTTACATTTATAAACACCATTTTCTAAATTTGAAATTTCTGGTGATGCAATTGTTTTATCATTAAAATTTACAATTGATGGACCATAAACTTGCTCCCAATTATAAGTAATTGTTTGTCCTTCTGCATCATTACTTAAAGTACCGTTTAGCGTTGCAACAGTAACTGGTGAAACTATAGAAATATTTTCTCCTGCATCTGCTATTGGCGGAACGAAACTTAATGGACTTTTATAACTAAAAGTCATTTTCCCTAAATTAAACTCACCATTTTGTAAAAACAATCTCAATACATGTTCTCCTTTTGTAAGCTGAATATCAGAAACTGATTTTGTAGCCCAATTTGTCCATCCGTTAGAATTTGGAACAGAAATATCTGGACTTATTTTTTTGCCTTCAATTTCAAAATGAAAAGGTCCTCCTCCACTTGAGTTTCCTGATGCATATCTAAAACTTAGATCATAAATCCCTGCAGTTTGCACGTCAATTGTATACTCCATCCACTCTCCTGCTCCAATCCAACCAACAACGGCTCCTTCTTGAGTATTTGATTCGGCATCAACATTTTCTTCAGTTCTAAAATCTCCGTTATTACCAATTGAAGTATCAACATAAGCAATATTTTGCCCTACTCCTCCTTCAAATTTATCATATAAACCAGGTTCAATAGTACCTGGAATAGAAATTGATGTTCCTAAATATGGAACTTGTTCTCCAACTTGAACTTTTAAAGTATTCGTAATGTTAAAATTATTGTTTACAAACACTTTTGCATATAAACCGTGAATACCTAAACTTAAATTATCTGCCTTAATCTCATAGGGTGCTGCTGTATCTTCTCCAATAGAAATTAAACCATCAAAAAATTCAACTTTAGTAATTCCTGTTCCTGAAGTAACAACCGAAAGATTTACACTTCCGTTTGGAAAAGCTTGCGAAAAATCAGAAGATAAAACTCCCGAAGCACTTGCATCCTTACTTGTTTTCATTTGGTTTGCTGGTACAATTAATTGGAAACCATCAGAAAATATAACAGTAATTGCTGAATTAGAATAGTTATGAGCTACATACGTAATTTCACCATTTTTCTTAAATGCGATAGCTATAGGATAATTTGCAGTAATACTAGCATCTAAAACACCCAAAGCATTTGCACTATGCAACCAATGATATGTTTGTGCATCAGAAATACCAAACTTTAAATTTCTTTCTGGATACGCATTGTATAAATCAACTGCAGCTTGTGGATCTGTAAATGACAAATATTTCCAATAGGTATCATGCCATAAATTATCATTATTTTCTTTACTTAAAACACCTGTATTAGAAGCAATTTCGTTCCAAAGTTTTTTAGAATAATCTTGATTGTGACCTAAATAAAAAGAACCTGCATGAATAGGATACATTTCTATACCATAAGATGCTGCAATATCTGCTGTCCAAAATGTTCCATTATCAGAAGAATTTCCCCAAACTCTAGATACTAAACTAAATTGTTGTTCTGCTCTAAAATTACGGTCATACATATCAAACCAATATTCCTCAACAGCAGTTTGTTCTGTTGTATAAATATAAATTCCTAAATCTCTAATTTCATTATTATTTGTAATAGTTCCCCAATGAATTAATGAAGAAGCAAATTGCATACTTTCTGAAGTTGATTCTTGGTCATTTCCTTGTGGGAAAGTTGCAAATCCGTTAGCCCAACTATGACCTGCATAAGGACTGAAATTTCTTAAAAAAGGGAATTTCACGTCATTTCTATCAGTTGACGCTGCATCTCTAATTAAGATATTAATCATATCTCCATATTTTGTAGACCAACCAGGTTCAAATTGCTCCATAAAAGCTGCAGCATGAATAAAATATCCCCAATGAAAATGATGATCATTTAAATTTCCATCTTGTCCATGACCTGCAGGATATCCTAACATTGCAGACCAAGTACTATTATAATAAAATAAAAATGCAACTTCTCCTGATTTATAAGATAACCAATCTTCTAAACGCTCTTTAACTGTAGCAATCATTTTATCTCTTGCTTCAACATCTCCCGTTTGATCTGCAATTCTTGCTGTTTGTATTAAACGATTCATCACCTGCCCTTCGTTATAAGAATCTGTCCAAGTTGCCAAGCCATCATTTTTAATTTGAGAGATTTTAGTATCTAAATCAGCAGGGCTAAAACCTTCACTATAGTTTGCTAAATATGGTAATGTTGGTAAAATTCCTTTAAAGGTATTTTCAACAGTAAAACTATTACCATCTAACATTTTTAATTCTCCTCTAACAGAACCATAAGTATATGCACTTGGTACAGGAGAATTTGTACTTGTATTATACCATTGATGAGGCAACAAACCTAAAAGCATATTAGAATTTGTTCCTTCTTTTACATCCGTAGTTGCCGTAAATATGGTTGTTAACTTTGAATTGGTTTCATTATAACTCCAAGAAGTTGTTGTATTTGTTGGAAAAACATAGGCATACTTTTTAAAGTCTTGTGCTACCCCACTTACATTACTTGTATTTTGCGGTAACATAGCCATAGACCAATAGTTCTTTCCATTTAAAGTAGAAGTATAAGTATCTCCTGAATTTGACCATACACTCCCTGACGGAGCATAGAAAACAAAATCTTGCCCAGCAGAAGCATTTTCTATAATCAGCATTTCATTATTAATTGTTACAGAACCAGAATTCACCTTAATTTCTACAATATCATCTGCATCTTTTTCAAAATATAAAAAAGGCATTCCAATACCAGAAGTAGCTTTTAACTCATTATCGCTATCTTTCCAGTTCATAGTAACAGTCCAATCTGAATAATCAGAAACGGTAGTTTTTGATGTATTTAAACCTGTTAAACCAACCTCAATTGGGGCAGAATCTCCAATAACTCCCCAAGGAATATAGGTTACAATTAAACCTGTATTTGTGGTTTTCATTGTCATTGGATAATTAAATAAATTATCCGCGTGATTTTCTTTTACCAATTTAGACCACCAATCATTTGTAGGAACAGGTTTTCCTATAGCATTTCCTGATAACTGAGGAGTCCCTGAAGGAAAATCGTTTCTACCTGCAGAATCTCTTCCTGGATGATTGTTGGTATAACTTGCACTACCAACTTGAGTTGTTTGAGCTGATAATGAAAAAGCACAGAATGATATTACTAAAAGAAAAACTCCTTTAGACACTATTTGATTAAAAAATGTCATATTTAATTTTTAATTTTGTTATAATTGAATTCGTATAATAAGTTTAATTAAGTAAACTATTCTTTAATAAGTTTCATAAGCTGAACACCAGATACTGTTTGTATTTGAGCAAAATAAAAACCTCCTTTTAAATGAGAACCATCAATAACTGTTGTGTTTGTATTTGGTGTTGATGAAAACACATTTTTACCTTGTACATCAAATACTTTAATAGAAGTAATATTCACATTATCAGTTTTAATTGTCCAACTATTCTGACTTGGATTAGGAAAAGCTTTAAAGTTTAAAACTTCAACATCATTGGTTCCAAGTGATGCTGATTTCCAGAAATATAGATTATCGACATAAATATCATTTGAAAAACCATTACCATTAATGAATTTTAATTGAACTGCTTTAGTTATATCAGCTGTAATACTTGCAACAGGAATATCTATACTTTGCCAAGTACCGTCACCATTAGGAATAGAGTTCGAGATTTCTGAACCAGAACTTATGACAATTAGACTAGGGGTTACACCATTAACGGTCCAAATATCTACATGTAAAAACTCCATAGAAGTTAAATCTTGCTCTGAATTAAATTCTATTCCTTGATAACTAAAGTTAGTGTATGCTAATACAGCATTTCCAGAACCTGTTGGCTGAAACTCTGTATCTGCAGAACTAAAACCACTTTGTTGCCAATTTGGATTGTAATTTGCACCTATGATATTGTTATAAGCATCACTAAAAATTGAAATCACATCTGTTGTTTCACGAGAAGGTGGTGTTGGTGCGTTTACATTTGGAGCTCCAATATAAAAAGATATTTTATACGTTTTTATTATTGAACCATCTTGTGATGTTACTACTACAGAAGCATCTCCTGGAATTGATGTAGCTTGTGTTATTACACTTGAAGCTGAAGCATCTGTTGTTGTTGCCAAAGTAATTTGTGGTACTGTTGTAGTTCCTCCTATCAAAGGCATTAAATAAGACTCTGAGTTTGGTGTAAAACCTGAAACTAAATTTCCATCTACTTTTAAGACACTTAAAGTCGCATCCTTTCCTGTAGCTGCTGGGCTTTTATAAAAATATATATTATCTACATAGATAGCACTTGGTGAACCATTACCTCCATTAAACATTAACTGAACAGCTCTTGTAATATCACTAGTAATACCTACAACAGGAATGTCTATACTTTGCCATTGACCATCTCCATTTGAAACTGTTTTAGGAATTGCTGTACCTGAACTAATTACAGAAACTGTAGGTATTACACCTTTAACAGTCCAAATATCTAAATGTAAAAACTCCATAGCAGATATGTCTTGTACAGAATTAAATTCTATTCCTTGATAACTGAAATTGGGATAAGCCAATACTGCGTTTCCAGAACCTGTAGGTTCAAATGCCGCATTTGCAGAACCAAAACCACTTTGTTGCCAATCTGGATTGTAATTTGCTCCAGAAATATTATTATAAGTATCACTAAAGATTGAAATTACATCTAAAGAATTACGAGAAGGTGGTGTTGGTGCATTTACATTTGGTGCACCTATAAAAAAGGAAACCTTGTACGTTTTTTTAGTAGTACCATCTTGAGCTGTTACCAAAACAGTTGCATCACCAGGTATTGTAGTAGCTTGTGTAATTACTTTTGAAGCTGAAGCATCTGTAGTTGTAGCCAAAGTAATTTGAGGAACTGCTGTTGTTCCTCCTGGCAAAGGCATTAAATAAGATGCTGAATTTGGTGTAAAACCAGCAACTGTATTTCCATCTACTTTTAAAGCACTTAAAGTTGCATCTTTACCTGAAGCTGTTGGGTTTTTATAAAAATATATATTATCAACATAAATAGCAGTTGAAGAACCATTACCTCCATTAAACATTAATTGAATAGCTTTTGTAATATCTCCAGTAATTCCTGCAACAGGAATTTCTACACTTTGCCATATACCATCTCCATTTGTAATTGAATGAGGAATTGCTGTACCTGAACTAATTACAGAAACGGTAGGTATTACACCATTAACAGTCCAAATATCTAGATGTAAAAATTCCATAGCAGATATATCTTGAACAGAATTAAATTCTATTCCTTGATAATTAAAGTTTGGATATGCTAATACTGCATTTCCAGAACCTGTTGGTTGAAATCCTGAGTTTGCAACACCAAAACCTGTTTGTTGCCAATCTGGATTGTAATTTGCACCTGTAATATTATTATAAGCATCACTAAAAATTGAAATTACATCTAATGTTTCACGAACTGGTGGAGTTGGCGCATTTACATTTGGTGCTCCAATATAATAAGATAAGGTATATGTTTTTGTCGTTGAACCATCTTGTGCAGTTACCAAAACAACAGCATCACCAGGAATTGAAGTTGCTTGTGTTATCGTCGCAGAAGCTGAAGTGTCTGAAGTGTTAGCCAATGTAATTTGAGGTACTGTTGTTGTTCCTCCTGTTAATTCAATGGAGTACGATCCTTTATTAGGAGTAAAACCATCAACTGAAGCCCCATCTACTTCTAAAGCTTTTAAGGTTGCATCTGTTCCGGTAGCAGTTGGGCTTTTATAAAAATAAATATTATCTACATATATAGCATTAGATGAACCATTACCTCCATCAAACTTAAATTGAATAGCATTTGTAAGATCTCCTGTAATACCTGCAATAGGAATGTCTATACTTTGCCATTCACCATCTCCATTTGGAATTGCATGAGGAATTTCTGTACCTGAACTTATAACGAATATTCTAGGTGTTACACCATCAACTGTCCAAATATCCAAATGTAAAAACTCCATGGCGCTAATATCCTGAGCTCCATTAAATTCTATTCCTTGATAATTAAAGTTTGGATATGCTAGTACTACATTGCCAGAACCCGAAGGTTGAAAATCTGAGTTTACAGAACCAAAGCCATTTTGTCCCCAATTTGGATTGTAATTTGCTCCTTCTATATTATTGTATGAATCACTGAAAATTGAGATAACATCTAATGATTCACGAGCAATTGGTATTGGTGCATCTATTATAGGGTTACTACTGATATCATTTGCACTTTCAATTTGTGTGGATTGAGAAACGACAACCAAAGAAAAAATAAATGCAATGAATAATAAAAAAGTTTTTCTGATAGTTTTAAACATAATAAATAATTTTTCATAAAATTAAGATTATATTCTTTTTTAAACTCTGAAACAAACTCACTATAAACAATACATAATTATTAATTTCGCATCTCTATTGATAAAACACCTATACAAAAACCATACAAACGATATTACTTGTTGGTATTCATAAAAAAATCCGTTTAGAAATTTTCTAAACGGATTTAAGTTTTTTTATAAAAAGGTTTTAATCAAATTCAAATCTAGTCAAAACTAGTTTCCATTTTTAGATAATCTAAAAACTCTCTTTTCGTTTCTTTTTCTTTGAACTTACCACCAAATTCTGCTGTAACTGTAGAACTTTCTATGTCTTTAATTCCTCTAGAATTTACACATAAGTGTTTTGCATCAATCACACAAGCTACATCTTCTACCCCCAAAGCTTCTTGCATTGCCTGTACAACTTGCATCGTTAAACGCTCTTGAACTTGAGGTCTTTTAGAAAAGTACTCTACAATTCTATTCATTTTAGAAAGACCGATTACTTTTCCGTCAGAAATATAAGCAACATGTGCTCTACCAATTATGGGTAATAAATGATGCTCACAAGTAGAATATACAACGATATTCTTCTCTACCAACATTTCACCATAATTGTAATTATTATCAAACGTAGATGCTTTTGGCATATTTTTAGGGTTTAACCCCATAAATATCTCATTTACAAAAGATTTAGCCACTCTTTTAGGAGTGCCTTGTAAACTATCATCTGTTAAATCCATTCCTAAAGTATTTAAAATATCTTTAACACTTTCTTGGATTCTTTCTATTTTTTCTTCGTCAGAAATATCAAAAGCATCTGCTCTTAATGGAGTTTTGGCGGCTGTACCAACGTGATTATCTCCTATTTCTTCACTTCTTTCTTCATTCATTTTGCTGCTCAATTCAAACATTTCAATCTATATATTAAAGTGCAAATTTACGTGTTTACAACGTATTATTTTAGTTAATTAATAAATTAAATTGATTAACCTATAACAAGTTATGCGTTTAACTTATGTACTAATTCTGACAACGAGCAATTTGTTTGCTCACTAGAATTCATATCCTTTAAAGTAAAAATATCATTCTCTACTTTAGAAACTACAAATTCTATTTGTCTATTAGAGACGTATTTATATTGACGTTTTTGTGCTTTATTACTTACACCTAAATCAGGATAAAATTCTGATTTAATATTATTTTCTCTTAAAGTTTTAATAGCTTTCATTTTAGCAACATCTGTAGCTGCATCAAAATTCAAGAAAATCACTTTAGGTTTTGGCAAATCAACCGCTTTAAACAAACCTAATTCTTCTAAAACTAAGTAAATTCTATCCAATCCAAAAGAAATTCCAACTCCAGAAACATCTTTTAAACCAAAGATTCCTGTTAAGTCATCATATCTTCCACCACCACCAATAGAACCCATTTTTACACCTTTTGGTGCAGAAACTTCAAAAATAGCGCCTGTGTAATAGTTTAATCCTCTAGCCAAAGTAACATCTACTTCTAAAGCCGCAGTTTCTAAACCTAATTCAGAAATAGAATTAATTACAAAACGTAATTCTTCTACTCCATTTGTTCCTTCTTCGGATGCCGATAACATTGCTTCCAAAGAATTCAATTTATCAATATTAGAACCAGAAAAATCAAACAAAGGCTGCACTTTATCAATGGCATCTTCTGTAATCCCTTTGGAGATCATTTCTTTTACAACACCGTCTTTACCAATTTTATCTAATTTGTCTAAAGCAACTGTAAAATCTATTAATTTATCTTTTGCACCAATAACCTCTGCAATTCCTGATAATATTTTTCTATTGTTTATTTTAATCGTTGTTCCTGCTAAACCTAATTTGGTGAAAACAGTATCATATAATTGAACAAACTCTACTTCTTGCCATAAAGATTTACTACCTACTACATCAGCATCACATTGAAAAAACTCTCTAAAACGTCCTTTTTGTGGTCTATCTGCTCGCCAAACGGGTTGCACTTGATATCGTTTAAAAGGAAATGTAATTTCGTTTTGATGTTGTACAACGTATCTTGCAAAAGGGACAGTTAAATCATAACGAAGTGCTTTTTCTGAAAGAAGAGTTATATTTTTATTCGAATCTAAAAGGTTGATTTTTTCTAAATAAATTATATTAGCCTTATTATACCAATCTTTTTGCCATTCAATTAACTCTTCAATTTCAAGACTTTCATCGTTTATACTTGGAAGAATAAAATTATATAATTCAATAATTTTATCTTTATTGGGAATAAAAAACTCTAAAAGAACACTTTTTATAATTGGTTCTATTTTAAAAGTATTATCCAAATTGTTTTCTAAATCATTAAAGAAAAAACTTATATCTTCTTTTCTTTTTGAATATGCTTTGAAATAATTAAAAATTGTAAAAAAGGTAACTGAAAATTTATTAGAAGTAAAAACATTTTTTCTTAAATCCTTTAAATAATCCCCAGAATTTAAAATCTTAAAAATCAATCGATCTCCTTCTTCACCATATTTACCCATTAAGGTTGATGAATTTTCAAAACTTGGAGTTTCAATTGGTTGAAATCCAAAAGTTTCAAAACTAGTTTTAATCGTATTCATTATATATGTACGATTTGCTACTTCTGTTGGCGAAAAATCTCTTGTTCCTTTAGGGATGCTTGGTTTCATATAAATCAGTAATCAGTGTTCAATTATCAGTTATCAATGCTTAATTGAATATTGCTAATTGATTATTATTAATTGCGCGGGCAAATATCGTGAAAAACTTATAAATTTTTATGAAGTTGTACAATTTTTATTTTGCTGTCTTAAAGCATATAAAGAAGCGTTTAATTCGAAACCTAATAAAAGAATAATAGCATTTAACCAGACAAATAACATCAAAATTAAGAGTGTACCTATAGAACCATATAATTGATTGTACTGTGCAAATTTAACAACGTAAATTCCGAATAAATAAAAAGTACATAAAGATAAAATTGTGGTTAAAATTGCACCTACAGAAAAGAATTTAGTTTCTTTTCCTTGCTTTGTTCCATATCTAAAAAGTAAAGAAACAATGGTAAAAATCATGACTAAAAATAGAAAACCTCTTCCATAATAAAACAGATTTAAATCATCTGTATGCAACCAGCCATTTTTATCAATTTTAGACAATGCAACTTGATAACCGATGACTAAAGTAATCGTAACAATTAAGAAAAACGAAGTCAGTAAAGAAACTCCTAAGGAAATAAAATACGTTCTAAAAATGTTTCTAACCTCTGTAACATGGTATGAATATTCAAATCCACCAAAAATTGCATTTACACCATTTGTCATTAAAAAAATGGATAACAAAAAACCAAAAGATAATAAGCCACCATATTGATTGTTTATAATATCGCCAATGACAACATTGACTGCTTCAAAAGTTTGCGGTGGTAAAATATCTTTGATAAAAGAGAATAATCCGTCTTGGAAACCTTCTATCGGGATGTATGGAATTAAGGTTAAAATGAATAGCATAAAAGGAAAAACCGCCATAAAAAAACTAAAAGCAATTCCTCCTGCTCTTGTGGTTAAAGCACCTTCTATAATACCAATAATGTACATTTCTAATACATCATACAGAGACATACCTTCTAAACCTGGGATTTTTATTTTCTTCCCAAATCTTACCAAGATATTCACAACTGGTATTTTTTCTAATTTATCTTCTATTTCTTTACTCATTAATTTAGGTTCAAAGTTGCAAAGGTTTTGAGTTGCAAAGGCTCAAAGTTAATTACATCTAGATTTTACACTTCTGATAAAACTTGATAACATTCGTTCTATTTCTCTAGATAATTCATACATTTCATCAAACTTATCTTTATTGATATATTCTAAATTAAAAGCGATTTCAACTTGTGTTTGTAATTCAAAAAGTGATGCAATTGCAATATTTAAAAAACGAAGATAATCTTTCACACCTTCTCTACCATAACCTTCGGAAATATTACTAGGAATTGAAACTGCAGATCTTCTTAATTGAGAAGTTAAGCCAAATGTTTCTTCCTTTGGAAATAATTTAGAAATTTTATAGATCTCAGTAACAAAACTCATAGATTTTTGCCAAACTAATAAATCTCTAAATGTTTTCATTTTCTTTTTTTATTTGAGCTACAACGTTAAAAATAGTTTCAAAGTGGCAAAGTTTAGTTTCTTTATTTTAAACCTTTGTTACTCTGTAACTTTGCCACTTTGCCACTTTGAACCTTTGAACCTTTGAACCTTTGAACCTTTGAACCTTAAAAACTTTTTACTCAACAACAATTTTATATTCTAATAAAAGTCCTGCTACATTATCTTTACTAAATTTCGAATTTCTCAGTTTATTAACCTCAGGATTTATATTAAAATTAAATGAAGTTCTAAAATCTGATTTTTCTACATTGGTTCTATCAAAAACAGCATTTTTTAAATCACAATGATCAAAAACAGAACTGATTAAAATCGTTTCTGTAAAATCTACTTCTTCTAAATTACAATTAACAAACTTTGTATTCGCAATTTTTAATTGATAAAATGAAGAGAAATTTAATTGACAATCTTTAAACGAAAACTGTAATAAAAAAGGATCACATTCATTAAACTTTACACCTATCATTTTACAATTGATAAAATTCACGTCTTTAAAAGCAGTATCTTTTACAATCGTATTGCTAAAGTTACATTCAATAAACTCACATTCTACAAACTGAATGTTTGATGCATGAATTCCTTCGAAATTACAATTTAGAAAGGTACAATTATCATATTCTCCTTTTTTGATTTTCGTTTTACTGAAATCAATTTTGGAATATTCTTCACTATCGAAATAGTTATTCATTAATTTTCTATTATTAAAAATAATTCTTTATCATTATCTTTTGAATTTCTCAAATAATAAGTCATGTCATATAAAAAACCAGTAATATCCATTGAATTTGTATCTAGATCAAATGAATATTTACACCATTTAACACCTAATTCTTGAACTTCATTATCAGAAAGACTTAAGAGTTTCATTCTTAAATTTTGAAAGGATTTATAACTTTTAAATTCTTTTCTAATTAGAAATTCTTCAATTTTATCTTTTCCAATTTCCAATAACATGTATAAGTCAAGAAAACTATCAAAATCAACGACCCAAAAAGCTCCTGAAACTTTTGATTGATTAAATACAATTTCTAGAACTTCATCTATTGAATTATAGTTTTCAATTTTGTTTTTTTCAGAATAAAAAAAGAAACCATTCATCGTTTATTTTAATCCTCTTGCTTTTAACATGGGTGCTGCCTCTGGATTTCTACCTGCAAAGGTTTTATACATTTCTGCATAATCCATTGTATTTCCTTTTGATAAAACTTGTTCACGGAATTTTTGTCCGTTTTCACGAGTTAATAATCCATTATCTTTAAACCAATCATAGGCATCATGACTTAACATTTCTGTCCATAAATAAGAATAATAACCTGCTGCATAACCACCACTAAAAATGTGTGCAAAATAAGTTGAACGATATCTTGGTGGAATTTCATCAACATTTAATTTCATACTTTTTAAAGCTTCCGTTTCAAATTTAGCTACATCTTCAATTTTTTGATCCGCAGAAATAGTGTGCCATTTCATGTCTAAACTAGAAGAACATAAGTTTTCAATCATAGAATATCCTTGATTAAAAGTACCTGCATCTTTAATTTTCTTCAATAACTCAGCAGGAATTACTTCTCCTGTTTTATAATGTAAAGCGTAGTTTTTTAATATTTCTGGATGAGTTGACCAGTTTTCATTAAACTGAGACGGGAATTCTACAAAATCTCTAGCTGTACTTGTCCCTGAAATTGAAGCA
>JQIA01001359.1_pt1 | contig 13122 bp, 11 predicted proteins | sample 811431 | NCBI WGS metagenome assembly JQIA01 (sample SAMN02998118, study PRJNA258478) | marine sediment metagenome | biome: marine; feature: seafloor; material: sediment; isolation source: oil-polluted sediment collected from 3 locations (0.5 km, 0.7 km and 0.9 km)... | place: USA: Gulf of Mexico ... | reverse complement strand
AAAGTGTCTCTAATTTAAGGCAAAGGTATGCTTTTTACTGCTAAAAATATACGTGTATTTAATACCGGTTAGAAATTTTCCAAAACAAAATTTTCATGAAAAGCATGTTGTAAGGTCATTTTAGAAGTTCTATTCTAGGATAGGCGTCTTGAATAGTAAACTTTTGTGTTATTATCGCCAATTATCAGGTCAAGATGACCATAACATTTAGAGGAATTATCTATGTCTTCGGTAATTATTGCCGCGCAAAGTCAGGAGCACCTGAAAGAACTATTTCCCCGGGTGCGGGATTTTGTACAACGTTTTCGTTCTGATGTAAAAGTATTGGTCGTTGGAAGTGTAGACGAAGGTCAAGAAATTAGTCTCGCTCAATCGTTGCCGGGCGCGCAGTCAATTAGTATTCAGGAAGTAGAAGACTTGGCGCAGAGTCTAAGTGAATTTACGGAAAATGTACAAGTTGACTTAATTTGCTTGCCTAATAATAAGGAAGCAACAGGTTCTCGTGGCTTTCTTAAGAGTAGTATTGCTGAGAGCTTGTTACGTAAGGGTTCTTCGTTATTATTTGCCTGCTGTGAATATAAAGGAGAATATGAAAACCTGTTGGCGCCAGTTGATATGGGCATCACCAGTCGTAATGCTGTCGATACAGCTAGTCGCTATTTTCCATTATCAAAAATAGATCTTCTCTATGTATTTAAACGCCACTCGGATGGCATGATTACAAACCCTACCAGCCGGGGAGACACCATTCCTGAAGTTCGTAATTCATCTGTTTCGGATTTAAAGGGGCAATTAAGTTTATTTGCTCAGTCTATGCATATGCCGGATGTGGTGGAGAGAAGGGTTGTTGTTGAAGGAGACCCCCTAACTATGACACTGGAAGAAACAGAAAAGGGCAATCATCAGTTAATTATACTGGGTTATAAGAAACGTAATGTTGTTGCAAAGCTATTTTCTGATAGTCTCGTTTCTCAGTTGGTAAAAGGCTCTCCAAGCGATATTTTTCTTTGCGCTATACCTGATAGCAGTGACTAAAGCCCGCTTTTAAGGCATTTGCTTAATTTCGTGATAAATGTGAGGCAAATCTACTTGTTTCACATTGCCGCGACTGCTAAGGTTCGCTGTCCGCTAATTTGAGAGAATATATTGTGCAGGTTTGGGTCCAGGAACAAGAGGAACTAACACGTGGGGCGAGCGCTCTTGGTGTGGAGCTTACTCAGGTTCAAATAGAAATGCTAATCTCTTATATTCAGCTGCTCTATAAGTGGAATAAAGCGTATAACCTGACGGCAATTAAAGATCCCGGTGAAATGGTAAAAAAACACCTGTTAGATAGTCTGGCAGTTGTTCCTCTGATATCCGAAAAACGCGTAATTGATGTAGGGACTGGTGGGGGGCTGCCAGGAATACCGATGGCTATATTGCAGCCTGAACAGCATGTATGCCTGCTAGATAGCCGGGGTAAAAAGATACGTTTTTTGAGCCATGTTAAGCGTGACCTGCAGCTGAACAATGTATCGCTTATAAATGGCCGTGTAGAAGAATATATACCTGAAAATACATATGACGTTGTTGTGACCCGTGCATTTTCGTCATTGAGAAAAATGACAGAACTATGTGAACACTTGTTGAGCGAAGGCGGCTGCTTTAAAGCAATGAAAGGCCCGGGCTGGCGAGTAGAGGCTGAAGACTTACCTCCGCATATTGAAGTAAAAGAATCCTGCAGACTAAATGTACCCGGTCTGAATGAAGAACGTTGGCTGGTCACTTTGGCCAGTACGGAGAAAATATAATGACTCGAATTATTGCCATAGCAAATCAGAAAGGTGGTGTTGGTAAAACGACAACATGTGTTAATTTATCTGCTGCGCTTGTCGACCTTGGCTGTAAAGTTCTGGTTGTTGACCTCGACCCTCAAGGAAATGCTTCGATGGGTAGTGGTGTTAATAGTAGAGAATTAGACAATACCGGCTGTGAATTATTGCTTAAGGAATGTAGCACGCAAGAAGCTATTATTTCTGTCGAAGATATGGGCTTTGATTTAATTCCGTCTAATACGGACTTAACCGCTGCTGAGCTTCGCCTTATGGATGAAGAGCAAAGAGAATCACGCCTTTATGATGCATTAAATGATGTTGCTGAAAATTATAACTATATCATTATAGATTGCCCTCCTTCGCTAAGCATTCTAACCTTAAATGCACTGGTTGCTGCGGATGGCGTTTTGATTCCTATGCAGTGTGAATATTATGCTCTTGAAGGGCTTACTTCGTTGCTGGAAACAGTGGACCGAGTACGCGATTCGGTTAATGCTGATTTACAATTGGATGGAATTATTCGCACTATGTTTGATGTTCGAAATAATTTGTCAAACGAAGTGTCCGGGCAATTGCTTATGCACTTCGGTGATAAAGTTTATCGAACAATTGTACCAAGAAACGTACGAGTTGCCGAAGCGCCAAGCCACGGCATTTCCATTATTAAATACGATCGACAGTCACGTGGAGCAATTGCCTACTTAGGTTTGGCAGGCGAAGTGATGAGGCGTACAAGAGAAATAGAACAGAAGGGTGCTGCATGAGTACGTCAGGACGAAAGAAAAGAGGTTTGGGGCGCGGGCTAGATGAGTTGTTAGGTGGTAGCAAAAAGTCCCCGGCGACCAAAGATGGTGATTATTTGTTAGAGGTTGAGGTAAGCCGGATACAGCCCGGTGAATATCAACCGAGAACAGGAATGGACCAGGAAAAGCTACAGGAACTTGCTGACTCGATTGCAGCACAAGGTTTGGTTCAACCTGTTGTTATTCGGCCAAAAGGACGCAATACATTCGAATTGATTGCCGGAGAGCGGCGCTGGAGAGCTGCACAGTTAGCTGGGCTTTCCAAAATACCTGCACTGGTGAAAGATATTCCGGATCAGGCCACGATGGCAATGTCTCTGATTGAGAATATTCAGCGTGAAGATTTAAATCCACTTGAAGAGGCGATGGCTTTAGATCGTCTGTTAAAAGAATTTGAGCTAACACATCAGCAGGCTGCTGAAGCTGTGGGTCGGTCGCGGGCGGCGGTTAGTAATTTACTGCGATTGCTTGATTTACACCCGCCGGCCAAAGAATTGCTTGAACAGGGTAAGCTTGATATGGGCCATGCACGAGCCTTGCTGCCATTGGGTGAAAATTTACAGCGAAAAGCTGCGCTAGAAATTGTACAAAAACAACTTTCTGTGCGAGATGCTGAAGCGCTGGTACGTAGGTTGTTGGAGCCGGAAGGTGACGTGGCAACAAAGAAAGAAGTTGATCCTGATATTTCTCGTTTAGAGAAAGACCTTAGTGATCGGCTATGTACTGCTGTCGCTTTGAAACACCAGTCAACGGGTAAGGGCCAAATCGTTATTCGTTATAGTAGCCTGGATGAGTTGGATGGTATTTTAGGTAAAATACAAGATTAATGCAGGGCGCTCCATGCGCCTTGTATGCATTATCGTTTCATTTTAAGCATTTTTGTTAAAGTGCTTAAAGTGAAAAGAGATCCCCATGTCAATTGAGTAGACTCGAATCTACTCCTTTTCAATAATTTCATTATGTAACCCTTGGTTGGATGTTCGACAGCCGGCACCCTTATAAGAAATATTCAGTTTGATGTAAAGCCACTCATTTTTAAGGTAAATCATTTGTTATTTATCGAAAATGAGGGGGCTGTCTTGCGCAATTATCAGTTTTCGAGATAGCTGCTTACTTTCAGGGTAGGCGTATAGAATGTTGAAATAAGGATTTAAATTGATGTGAGGCAATAATATTGCATCTTTGTGGTGTAAAATTTATCAAATCTATTGAATTTATTAGTTTAATAATATGCGTTTTAGTTGTTAAAATGCACACTTTAGACAATCGTATATATATAGGTTGTAGTACATTCCTAAACTCACATGAGTAATCAGCAAATGAATAAGCAGAATACCGTTAACCTCCAGCCCTATGGAATTACTGGTGATGTCGAAATTGTGTATAACCCATCCTATGAGTTGCTTTATGATGAAGAGACTAAAGATGGTTTAGATGGTTATGAAAAAGGCATAAAAACAGAGTTAGATGCTGTTTCTGTTGATACTGGAATATTTACGGGCAGATCTCCCAAGGACAAATATTTTGTTGAGGATGATGTTACCAGAGATACCTTATGGTGGGCTGGTGATGGTAAAAACGACAATAAAAGTATTAGTGTTGCTGTGTGGGGTGATCTTAAGCGTCAGGTTGGAGAGCAGTTGTCGGATAAACGCCTTTTTGTTGTGGATGCGTTTTGTGGAGCGAATAAAGACACTCGTCTTGCTGTTCGCTTTGTCATGGAAGTTGCATGGCAGGCGCACTTTGTGAAGAACATGTTCATTTGTCCTACTGACCAGGAATTGGACGGATTTACACCGGACTTTGTGGTGTTAAATGCTTCAAAAACGGTGAATGAAAACTGGCAGTCTCAGGGGCTGAACTCTGAGAATTTCGTTGCTTTTAATTTGACGGAAAAAGTACAGTTGATAGGTGGTACATGGTATGGCGGAGAAATGAAGAAGGGAATGTTCTCCGTGATGAACTACCTGCTGCCGCTTAGAGGTATTGCTGCAATGCACTGTTCTGCCAACGTGGGTAAAGACGATGATGTGGCAATCTTTTTTGGTTTGTCAGGCACAGGTAAAACAACGCTTTCTACTGACCCTAAGCGCGCATTGATCGGTGATGATGAACATGGCTGGGATGATAATGGTGTATTTAACTTTGAGGGAGGTTGTTACGCGAAGGTCATTAACCTGAGCCAGGAAGATGAGCCGGACATATATCACGCGATACGTAGAAATGCTTTGTTAGAAAATGTCACGGTTACTGACGAAGGTCTTATCGACTTTACAGATAATAGCAAAACAGAAAATACCAGGGTGTCTTACCCGATTGACCATATAGACAATATAGTAAAGCCTATTTCGAAGGCCGGACATGCGGATAAAGTCATCTTTTTGTCAGCAGATGCCTTTGGTGTTTTACCGCCGGTATCTAAACTGAGTCTTGAACAGGCTCAGTATCACTTTTTATCAGGGTTTACGGCTAAACTAGCCGGTACAGAGCGTGGTGTGACCGAGCCAACTCCAACATTCTCAGCTTGTTTTGGTAAAGCTTTCTTATCGCTGCATCCTACTAAGTATGGCGAGGAATTGATGCGTCATATGAAAAAGGCCGGCTCGACAGCATATTTGGTGAATACAGGGTGGAATGGCTCAGGTAAGCGTATTTCTATTAAGGACACCAGGGCAATCATCGATGCCATTATGGATGGGTCTATAGAAAAAGCGGAATGCAAAGTCATTCCTTACTTTAACCTTGAAGTGCCTCTTGCGCTACATGACGTGGATAGTGGTATTCTTGATCCGAGAGATACATATAGCGAAAGTGGTGTTTGGGAAAGTAAGGCAGAAGACCTGGCTAAGCTTTTTATCAAAAATTTCGAACAATATACCGATAAAGCGGAAGGTCTGGCTTTAGTTGATGCTGGCCCGAAACTTTAAGTACGGCTCAGTTCTAAAGCCGTATTCATAAAATAATTTATAAGCTCTGGGGCAAGTGCCTCAGGCTTTGTTTTAGCATACTGTTCTAGTTTATGAGTGAGTACTTCTAGAAGAGACTCATTTTTCAACTTCCCGGAAGAGAATGCAGTCGCACCTAAGCTTGAGTGAAAGCGGTGAAGCTGATGAAAGTATTCCCTTTGACGTAAGCCAAGAAAATCAATGACTGCCAGGCGTGATTCTTCACTGTTTATATTTCTTTTACAGCGGTACTCTCTTTCTTCACACAGTTCTTTGGCACTTTTAGCAAAATAATAAAAGGGGTCGGCAACGTTTGCAGTATCTAAGTCTGCAGCAACAAGGCTGAGTCGGGCTACTCTATCCTTTTGTTCTTGATTAAGAGTACTTGGGTATAAAGTGTCGCGAATTAAACTTGGCGCTAATGCTCCTCCAACAGACTGTGAGGGAGAAGTGCCTAATTGACTTGGAATAATAAATGTACTGCCGGAAATCATATACTCAAGTGCAGAAAAAAGCGTTTTATTATTGTTGAGAGGAAGTCCTACTGCTGTAAGTATTCTGTGTGTTTCTGCAACGCTACTTCTTTCATTTGGTCCTACGCCATTTTCACTTGCACCTGTTTCTCTTTGTCTCAGGTCATGGCAGGCTGCAAATAGAGCCAGTAAAGCCCAATCTTCCTGGCACAGTAGTTGTGCTTGATCAAGGTCTACCAGTTTTGGTATACGTTTATCGAGAATGACTCTAATGTGGTTTTCATTATGATACTGAAGACCATCGTTACCCCAGGAGCCATGTCTTAACGCCATTCGTGAACAGGAAATGACAAGGGCCTGATAGATGCTGGACAACCATGCATCACTTTCTTTGCCTTTCAGTTGGTACAGCCATTCGCACCATTTTTCCAGCATATGAGCATAACCCGGTGCTTTCTCCAGCATCATTTGTTGAGCTGAATTGAAATCAGGTAGTTGTTGCTCGTATTTGTCTGGACTGCAAAGATTTGACATAAGCACAGCTTAACACTTGTTCGCTTTATCCCCAAAATTTTCTTTACCGCCAGAAAAACGGGCTATCTGGAACTTATGTAATCATGTCGTTGGTTTTAAGTAGAGCTTATTGAGGGAATAAAAAAAGGCAGCACTCTAAAGTACTGCCTTTTTATTAGCACTAAGGCTTTAGCCGGAAAGTATTGTTTCCCGGCATATTAACTTAGTAATGCTTTGAATAACTCACGCCAAACTGGAATTGATCCATTGCAATTTCAATTGTCTGAGAAGGGTCAAATGCATTTGTTCCACTGACAGCATCGCCTTTAGCAAACATAGCAGAGAAATTAAGCTCATTGCTGTTACCAAGGTCTCTTGTAAAACCAAATGTCCAGTGTGTTTTAGATACAGCTGGAGCCAGAATGTTGAAGAGAACTTCTGTTTCTGGAATTGGCTGGTCTGTTAAGCTTGCGCCTACACGCCATGTCCATGTGTCATTGGTGCTCCACTCATAGCCGACTTTGTAAACTGTCATATCTTCATAGCCAAAGCCAGCACCATTGCTTCCACCAAGGCAACCAGGGCCTGATGCTGGGCTAGGTTGACCGGAGAATAATGTTGCGTTTAAAGCATCAAGGCATTGACCAAGAAGAATAGGGTCCAAGGTGTTGCTAATGGAAGCAACGTCTGTGTAGTTAATGCCTTGAACATCAAATAATAAACGAGCATCTTCTGAAGTGTTAATGGCTATTCCAACAGTCCATGTAGATGGAATGTCGAAACCGCCTTCTTCAGCGAAAAGACCCGCATATTCATCAAAATTATCCATGCTAACTTTTGATTGGTAAGATGCGCCTAGGCTTACTTGGTCGGATACTTGAGATTGGAAGCCAACTTTAATGCCGGTTCCAAAGCTATTGTCGTAGTTATTATCAGATAATTTTGCAGCATTAGCTGAAATTCCAGCAAAGTTACCTAGACCTTCTGCCTTAAATAACTGGTAAGCCATGATCAAACTTACACCAACAGATGTTGTTTCATTAAATTTATATGCAATGGTAGGTGCAACGAAAAGTTGCATCAAGTCGATTCCAGCATCACCGCGGCCAAAAGTGCCAGGCATTTCTTCTATTGTGTCATTTGTCGGATTATATAAAGTAGCCGTACCGCCTTTATATAGAGTATTCATGCCTCCATTTCCATAAACAGAAACGCCAACGGAAACCTGCTCATTGATCATTTTGTTGTAGCCAAAATTTGGAACAGGGAATATTTTATTGCTACTTGTTATTGAATTCGGTCCGATTGAGAAGGGTGTCTGACAAGGTGCGATACCTGGTGCAGCACACGGAGAGCCTGGCCCAAAACCGCCACCTTGGATAACGCCAGGAAAATAAGGTACTGCTGGTCCGCCAGTTGATGTGTATTCTCTGTCTGGTGCGAACAAGGCCATGCCAACATCCCAGCCATCGCCAACAAATGCCATGCCAGCAGGATTAGTAGCGGCTGCTAGCGTATCTTGTGCAACAGCTACACCTGCTCCAGCAAGACCTCCGTCTTTAATGCTATATGCGTGAGCAAAATAACCATTGGTTGCCTGAGCCTGGCCAACCATGCCAAGACCTATTGCGACTGAAACAGCTAAAGTAATGTGTTTGAAAGATTTCATTGAGTTAAACTCCCCATGTATATTTGGTCCAAAAGAATTGCCTTTTTATAGGCGGTGTCCATATTATGCCGCGAGTATGTTGCAGGTTTTGGTGGTTTGAAATCACGTTGGTAGGTGTGGCTACCAACGTTTTAAACCACCTGTTACCTGCGTCAAGGAGACGTTCTTGCGCCCACCTTTAATAAGGGATCTCTGGAGGATATATGTGAGCGAGCTGCTGTGCCTTGCGTATTGCTGTTTCACATATTTCCAACCTATTATTTGCCCTCATTTTTCAGACATACTATTCTTCAGGCATGCCAAAAATACTTAATGCAGATCAACCCAATCCGCATTACGGTTCCATAGATTGCTATAGAAGTATATATCAAGTTAAACAACAATACCTCAATATGGATGAATTTAGCTGTTTGTAGCTAATATATAAAACCCTTATATATGAGATGCTTATAAAGCTTTTTCTAATATGCCGGGGCTTTTTTACACCTCTTGAAAGAGTGTTTCTTTGTATTAAACTAGGTCATAATGTTGGCTAGGGATTGCTCCTTCCTTCTTTGGGTAGTAGTGTGTATTCAAATTGGAAATTCAACACAAAATGCAAGGAAGTCTGATTTAGGAACTGCCATGTTTTCTATAATATTTTTTTGTTGAAAAGACTACCTATTTATTCTGGAATTTACATAAATGCAAAACAAAATAAAGATGACACCTTCGTTTCTTCGTCAGCAAACTATTGGTGTAGATGACCTTATTGATACGCCGTATGGCAGGAAGCCGATGGTTTATTGCGATTACACGGCATCTGGTCGATCATTAGAGTTTGTTGAGTCTTATGTATTAAAGCTTCAACGAAGTTATGCCAATACACATACCGAAGATGATTATTCCGGGCGCTGTATGACGGTGTTAATGCATGAGGCAGAATCTCTTATCAAGCAATCGCTAAATGCGGGTCAGGATGGACGTTTAATCTCGGTTGGGACGGGTGCGACAGGGGCTATAAGCCGTTTGCAGCAAATGATGGGTGTCTATTTGCCACCAGCAACCCGTCAATTACTGAAAGAGCTAGCTCTGAAGTCTTTGTCTGATAAAGATTCCGAGGCAATGTTTGCCTCTATCAAAAGCAAGCTTCCAGTTGTATTTGTGGGGCCATATGAGCACCACTCAAATGAGGTGAGTTGGCGTGAAGGCTTGGCGGAAGTAGTTGAGGTTGAGCTGGATTCGGACGGGCATATTGATCTTGCTCATCTGGAAACATTACTGAAAATCCCCAAGTATCATGGTCGCGTGCGTATTGGCGCATTCTCGGCAGCTTCAAATGTCACCGGCCTGATCAGTGATGTGTCGGCCATTGCAAAACTCTTGCATCAAAATGATGCTCTGGCCTGTTTTGATTATGCGGCAAGTGCTCCTTATGTTGAGATTGATATGAATCCTGCCGATGCTGACGCGAGGATGGATGCGGTATTTATTTCGCCACATAAATTCATTGGCGGCCCGGGTTCAGCGGGCATATTGGTGTTTAGAGGCAGTATCTATAATAGTGAGTTGGCACCAACACATGCTGGTGGTGGTACGGTTGATTATGTGGGTCGCCTTCAGCATGATTTTATTTCGGACGTGGAAGAGCGCGAGCGTTCCGGTACGCCGGGAGTTCTGCAGGTCATAAGAGCTGCACTTGCCTTTGGTATAAAATCTGAAATTGGTGTTGATGCGATTGAAAATATAGAGCAGACATATCTAAAAAGATCATTTGATCGATGGAAGCTGTGTGATGAAATTGAAATTTTAGGTGATGACAACCCGCAGAATCGAGTCGGGATTATTTCTTTTAATGTGAAAGACCCGTGGGGTGGTGTCATACATCCGCGCTTGGTTACAGTGTTACTAAATGATTTATTTGGTATCCAGTCCAGGGCGGGCTGTTCATGTGCGGGTCCGTACGGCCATAGACTGCTGAATATAGATGAAGGCCAGTCCAATGAATACAGACAAGCTGTTAAGGACGGATTTCACGGTGTAAAACCAGGATGGTGCAGATTAGGTTGGCATTATAGTATGGATACGCTGGAGGTCGACTATGTTATTGATGCAGTATTGTTTTTGGCAAAATATGGCGTTCGTTTTCTACCGGAATATCATTTCGACATGTCAACTTCTGTTTGGATTCATAAAAACGGGCAGCCAGATATCTCAGGTTTATGCATAAAGTCTGCAAGTTCCGCGCGGTTTAATGATGCGATATACCCTTCGCTGTCCTTGCTGGAAAGAACAAATGCGTATGATGTAGTAATGCGTGAGAACATAGAAAAGGCAAAGACACTATCGCTGCCGCAAGCAGATAGCTTTACTGCGTTTCCTGAAAAAATCGCACACTTACAATTCTTCTCCTTTATATCAAATAGGTAGTATGTGAGGCGAAGTTTTACCCCATTTGGGTGGTTCACAAATTAGCGGATTCGACTTATTCTCCGGAGTCACAAATAGAGTCTTCAAGTTTATTGCCGTTATTGATGATGAGATGTCTCAAGGCAATGGTTGAAGTATTTCCTGGATACGAGGAGTTATTATGTCAGTAGAAAATACACACGAATTAGATTGTAGCGGTTTAAACTGCCCTATGCCTGTAATTAAAACCAAAAAAGCATTAGCTCCATTGCAAGCTGGTGACATACTTAAGGTGATTTCTACAGATCCTGGCTCTGTTCCAGATATGTCTGCTCTCAGTCGCCGTACTGGCAATGAGATAGTTGATCAAACAGAAAGTGGTGGCGTTTACGTCTTTTATTTCAAGAAGGGCTAAGGTAAAAATCCTATGAGTGATAATACAAAACGCGTTGCATTAATTGCAGCACAAGGGACCCTTGACTGGGCATACCCTCCTTTTATTCTTGGTTCTGCAGCAGCAGCTATGGATATGGAAGTTGTTATATTTTTCACCTTTTATGGATTGCCTCTTCTGAAGAAAGACCTGAGTGGGCTTAGGGTTCACCCGGCATCAAATCCTGCTATGCCAATGAAAATGCCATTTGGCCCAGAAGGTTTTCAAAAATTCAGCTGGCCAATTCCAAATGCCATTTCTTCTAATGTTCCTGGCTTCGATAGCTTTGCAACGTCAATGATGAAGAAAACATTTGCGAGTAAAGGTGTCGCAACTATTGAAGAGCTGCGTGAAGCATGTCTGGACCTTGATGTGAAATTAGTTGCATGTCAAATGACGATGGATGTGTTTGGCTTTGAAAAAGAAGAGTTTATTGATGGCGTAGAGTACGGTGGCGCAGCTACCTTCCTCGAATATGCTGCCGATGCAGATATTCAGCTGTACCTCTAAGGTTCAGTGAAAAAGCTTTCAGATTGTAAAAATCAACAAGGCTTTTGAATCAACAACCTGCGTTAAGCAGGTTGTTTGGATTTATTTATAGAGAACCTTGGCTTATTATAAGTGAATGTTCTTTTATTGGTTTTGAAAACCTATTTTCTTTATTTGGAGCTTTTCGGATCAGCTATTTTTTCGGGCCGTCTCCTATACGATCTCAGGATAAAACGTCATGACAGCTGCCTCTAATGCTGTAGAAACGTCACCTAAAGTTGCTGACGAAATTAAGTACTCAACGTGTTATATGTGTGCTTGCCGATGTGGAATTAAAGTCCACCTAATTGATGGTAAAGTGCGTTATATACAGGGCAATAGAAACCATCCGACCAACAAAGGTGTTCTTTGTGGAAAAGGTTCTGCAGGTATTATGCAGCACTATTCTCCCGCACGTTTGTCAAAACCACTTAAACGCGTTGGGCCTCGTGGCACAAACGAATACGAAGAAATTGAGTGGGATGAAGCGCTTGATATAGCGGGCGGCTGGTTATCCAATATTCGTAAAACAGACCCGAAAAAACTCGCGTTTTTTACCGGAAGAGATCAAAGTCAGGCTTTGACGGGCTGGTGGGCTTCTCAGTTTGGTACCTATAACTATGCGGCACATGGTGGTTTTTGCTCTGTTAATATGGCAGCTGCCGGCTTATATACTGTGGGCGGTTCTTTCTGGGAGTTTGGAGAGCCTGACTGGGAGCGTTCTAAGTATTTTATGATGTTCGGCGTAGCTGAAGACCATGATTCGAATCCTATTAAGGCAGGTCTGGGTGTTCTTAAAACCCGCGGCGCTAAATTTGTTTCTGTTAACCCGATAAAGACGGGTTATTCAGCTATAGCTGATGAATGGGTAGGTATTCGCCCGGGAACAGATGGTTTATTTGTGATGTCTCTGATCCATGAGTTGTTACATGCCGATCAAGTGGACTTCGATTATCTATCACGCTATACCAATTCTATCTGGCTGGTTATCCAAAACCCGGGCCAAGCGGATGATGGCTTGTTTGCTCGAGATGCTGAGGGTAACCCGCTGTGCTGGGATGCCAATAAGAATGCTCCAGTTAGCGCATTAAGCCCTGATGCTAAAGCAGCTGTAGTAGGTGAATACACGCTAGCTGATGGTAAAAAAGCGATACCTGTATTTCAGATGTTAGCGCAACGTTATATGGATTCTCAATATGCTCCTGAGAATGTGGCTGAGGCTACAGGTCTTGATGCTGCAGATATTAAGAGAATCGCAGCCGAATTGGCGCATGTGGCATTTAAAGAAGAAATAGTTATTGAACAGGAATGGACCGATTGGGCTGGACGTAAGCACGATAAGTTTATCGGCCGCCCGGTTGCCATGCATGCGATGCGTGGTATCTCGGCACATAGTAATGGTTTCCATACCTGTAGAGCCATTCACTTGCTTCAGGTGATGCTGGGTTCAATTGAATGTCCGGGTGGATTCCGCTATAAGCCACCATTCCCTAAGCCAATTCCGCCTGGTATTAAGCCGGCGAATAAAGATCCTATTCCTGGCCAGCCGCTAT
>JQIA01001358.1_pt1 | contig 13128 bp, 8 predicted proteins | sample 811431 | NCBI WGS metagenome assembly JQIA01 (sample SAMN02998118, study PRJNA258478) | marine sediment metagenome | biome: marine; feature: seafloor; material: sediment; isolation source: oil-polluted sediment collected from 3 locations (0.5 km, 0.7 km and 0.9 km)... | place: USA: Gulf of Mexico ... | reverse complement strand
TTCTTCTTCTTCTCCATCTCCACTATTTGTACTCGATTCCTCGATATCGCTTTTTGTATTGTTCAACATTTCAACATTATCGTTTTCCGATTCGGTTTCTTGAACAGTTTCACCATTAGACTCGTCAGCAACTGGTATTTCCGTATCCATATCTGTTTTTGTCAGACTATCATCATTACTTGGTACTGTGGTAGTCTCTCGGGTAGTATCATCCCTATCGTTTGTATCATCAGCAACATTTTCATCCTCATCATCACGAATATCTTTTGTTGCAATCCTCTTTTTCCTAGGCCAATCACCTTGCAACTCTATATTGTCATTTTTTATTGTTTGTAGGAATTTCTTGTCTATATCTACAAATGCAAATTTATCATTTGTAATCTCTTCCACCCGTTCCTGCATCAACATGCGTATTGCACTTGTTGCTATCCGACTAGAATTCTTTTTAGATTTGTTTACAATATCAACCCCTTTTGCTAGCACAGTGTCAATAGTATCCATATCTGTAAACATTCCTCTCCATAATGCCTGTTTGTTTAGTAAATGTCTAGTTTTGTTTATGTTGTTTATATTTTTATCTAGTATTATTTTTTTAACCATTTATAATATAGATATTTACTAGACGGTTTAACTGAAAGTAGCTTTATATAATAAAATATTTTCCTATAGTATAAAAAGGAAAAAAGTATGGGGTTATTACAACTATATATGCGTAGTGGAAAGCAAAACGTCTCGTTATCGAATAATATACCTAAAGGCAATCTAACTTTAAAACATGTTGCTGTTCATTTTAATGTTGAGAATCATGGGTTTTACCTAATGACTGTTAATTTACCGTTTATATATACGAGTAATACCCAGTCAAACATATCTAAACGAGGATTGATGATTCCATTAGATCATACTAAATCATCATTTATACATACTATGGATCAACCCTTGGGTCAGGTTGAAATACCTAGGAACTTTGAAGTACATATCGATCTAGATAACGGTCATCAAGTAGTATTGGAGACTGATACTAGAGCTGGTGGGACATTTGATTTTAATAACCATCCTTCTGGATTATTTTGGTGGGGGTATGACTACTATCAGGGGACGGCCAACTCTGGTGCGTATGTATCTATCGGATTGAATGCTGACAAGGTGTATGAATCGAGTAGTACACCTGCTGCTGCTACTCCTATGGAAATGGGTAGTCTAAACGTTATCGAAACGGATTCAGGGGTAATAACAGGTCCAAAGCCATTTCTATATTCTGTATTGATGACCTTTGAATATGAGGATGGGTTGATAGAAGAGAGACTACAACATTTAATCTCATAACCAGTTATTATGTTTACATATTTGTTTCCATATCATATCATGTATAATGATTGTTTTCTTACCTTTTGGTATGTTGAAATAATGTTTTTCTACTTTTATATTTAAAATAGTAAAAATTTGCATCAATACGTAATGATAGTTTAACAAATTTTTTCTGTTTACGTTTTTCAAAATATAGAATGTTTGTGTATATGCTGAAAACATTTTTTTAATCGCTCTCTTTTGTTTACAATTTATAGACAGTGGTGGATATTCTATAGGATTTAGAATATTTAGTATTGTTGGTATCTGTAGATATTTTTGCTTGTGTCCCAACATGTGTAATATCCTTTTAATACTAGAAAATTTTGGAATGTCAGACCCCAATTCAGTCTTTACATCATCTAGTAATTTATCATCTATACTTATACGAGCACATGAAATTTCAGCCAACTTTCGTTTGAGGTAATCTTTTTGTTTATATACTGATTTTTTTATCTTTACACTGGTGTCTGGTAAGTATTCATTAATACCTGTAAACCCAACATGGTTGAAAGGTTGTATAAGTCCGCAAACTATACAAGTTGTTTCATCCATCCTGGAATCATATAATAATGAATTTTCGATTAGACTACACTCTACACATTTAAATCTAAATGTCTCGTCTAATTGATCATTATCTGTATATATATTTTTAACTCTCTTGAATTCACTCCAGCATAAATCGGCGATGTTGAATATAACTGTTGAAGACATTTTAAAAAAATATAATGTCTAGTAAACTGCAATATGGATGTTATTATAAATTCAAACATCCAATCCCCATTAGTCCGGACTTTGGCACGAACCAAAGGGAAGAGTGAATCGTTTACACAACATTTAAAGGATAATGTCCCCCCAGTATCTTTTTCAAAAATTGAACTGCAACCAGAAGGGGGGTCTACAGTAGGATATAATCAATCATACAAGTTTAAGATTCCTCAATATGGATATCTAAGAAATTTCGTATTGAAATTTTCAAACACAGAGTTACCGATCCCTGCATCAATGCTTGCAAAGATTGATACTGCGTTTGCCGGTTTGACTGATGATAAAAAGGAAATGGTTGGAGTTGAACGTAGGATTGGTACTGGTGCCACAGCTGCTCCAAATAATAATACTTGGATGTGGCATGGATTGGTACCCCCGGATGAAGGTAACCGTATTTATGAGGATAGTTTGGATCCTTGGAATCAAATGTGGTTGCGAGTAGCTGGAGGTACAGGTATATCATCTGGAGGTGGCAGTGTCACTGCTGCAAAGGGGGCTGCTCGTATGTGCCCTTTCCGATATAGAGCTAGGAATAACACACAATTTGCTAATGGTTCTAATTATGGTGCTAGAGAGTTTGCAAATCTAAACAGGGAGGGTCCAATTTACGCCCTAGTTTCTGGAGTATTGGATCAAACACCCACAACCGGGTCGAATCAACATCAAAAAGGTCAAATTCATGGTGAACGTATCAATTCTACATGGGATTGGTGCTCCCAGGCTAATTTATCAAAACACTTGGGAGCTATTTTCCCAGAGTCTATTGTATTGACCACTCATAATAGACCGATACAAACTATCTATCCATTGGAGAGTTTGGCTCGTATTTATCGCCTGCCTTGGGATGTTAAGAAACGATATCTAGCAATGATTAGACCACATATTACAGCATCTCCAAGTACTACACAAAATGTTCGTACAACTGATTCGGATGCTTTTGGTACAAATAAGGCTTGGACTTGTTATTTCCCTTGTTTCTTTTCCTTTTTCGAAGACACTAGTATGAATCTCGACACACGTTTTGTTGAAAATCTAGAAGTTGATGTAAAAATTAGAGCTAGAGATGTTTGTTATGATATTCAAGATGTTGGTGGTGGGATTAATACAACTAGTATGACTAATGATCCGGATACCTACGATCTAACATCTGACAACCATAACGCTAATGCTCTATTTAATACCGTGTTGATGCGTGGTAGTGAGTCAAATGTAATCCCTACAACATTTGTATTTGAGGCTATTGCATATTATCATAATTTCCACGACACTACATCTCAAGCCATTAGAGATGCTAATTATAAACCAAATGTACCTGCAAATCTATTGACATATAATACGTATTTAGAAAATCCGGTTTTACTTAGTAAATCAGTATTGATGGGTGGGGGTACAACAAACATTTCCCTATCATGTAATAATCTAGCTTTTGGTATTACTGTTATGGTTCGTCGGAGAATACGTCCTACTATCCATAGTGTTTATCAACGATTTACAGATCTATCCCAAACGTTACCTATCAAACAAATAACTCTAACTGGTTCTGGTCAACAATTGTATACTGCTAGTGGAGCTGAAGCTTTATTGGTAGATTCATGGGATCATCCTTTATCTAGTATGAAGAGTGGTATGGCAATGACAAATACTACAGGTTTGTATGGTGATAATCATCAATCCATGTATGTTCAGAGTAAGGATAAGAGTGAAACATTCTTTTCATACTACATCCCTTTTGGGTTTGATCAGGATATGACGTATAATTCTGGGTCCTTGGCTTTGCAAACAATAAACAACCCTACCTTGTCGATTGAATTATTCCCTTTGGAAGGGTGGATTCTAAATGATGAGAATATGGCTCAATATCTAACTCCTTTTTGTAATGTTGGTACACAACGTCAAGATAATGATGATATCGCTCTAGTTCAAGATAATGAGTTTGAGATTTCTGTATATGAAAATTTCTGGCAAATGGTTCGAATTGATAGTAATACGGGGTCTATTACAAAATCTTTAGATTTATAATTTTATAATTATGTTTTTTACATTTTCTCATTTTCTAGGTGTAAAATATTCCTTATCATTGTCAAATACAATTCTTGATTTTTGTTGTTTTTCAAAGTTTTTAAACTTTAAAAATATATGTCTTGTCCAATAGATTGGGCATAGTCTAATGGCTGATGTTGTAGCAAGACTTGATGAGTTTGAACCTGATGAGATGCTTCCTGAACATTTTTTCATAATCTTTTATGGTATCCGACGGTCTGGAAAAACTGTAATGCTTCGATATCTCTTGTCCGAGTTGACTGAACGTTTGGAGAATCACAAGGTATATCTTTTTAGTTCAACTGCAGAAATTTCCCCTGACCAGTATGATTTCATGCCAGAAAAAGCTAAATTTCCAAATATTTCAGAACTGGAATTTGATTTGGGAGAAATTGTAGGTAAACAAAAAGCTTCTATTAAACGGTTTCACGAGGGTAAAGAACCTGAACCTGAGCCTATACTTGTCATATTGGATGATTGTGTTTCTGAAAATATTGTCCGCAACTCTCCATCCCTAAACACTTTAGCTGTATCTGGAAGACATATAAACATATCTGTAATCATATTATCACAAGTAGTTTCTGGGTCTGGGTCTGTCCCACCCATAATAAGAACCCAAGCTGATACTGTTATAGTTGTAGCAAACCCTAGATCCGAGGTTGAGCGAAAGTTGTTGGCTGAACAATATCTCACAGCTGAAAACACCTTTGGCGGGAAACAAAAAGGATTACAAGTATTGGGTGCTGCTACTAGTACTCAATATAGAGCATTAATAATTACAACTACTGATTCGTCTGCTAGGAGATATGTTGAATACCTTTTCCTATATGGTCCTGTTCCTGAACATGTTGATTTGCGTTTAGGTACCGATGAACAATGGCAAGACTCTGAAGCTACTCCTATACAAAAAAGAAAAGGCGTTAAAAAAAATACACGTCCAGAGTCTTGCTCACTACCAAACCCTTTTTCACTAACTCCAGAACTACCCAATATTGATGGTGAATTTATACATGGGTTATTAGATGCCGCTCCAATACGCGCTAGGGGTAGGAGACGGCGTTGAGTAAAATATATATAATAAATAAGTCTATGAATCCTGAATATCCTATACTGACAAAACCTAAATCATACATTCAGTATGATTGTGGTGCTGGAACATTATCTAGTTATTATGAGAGTGGTGTTGAGAGTCAAAGTTCTAAACGTATAAAGTATGACACTACCTCTCATTTCTCGGGACCTTTACCATTATTCCCTCAATTGGATGTTATGGGGGGTGATGCTTCTGCAATAAATGAAGGTGTTTCCCATAATTGGGGACTAACTCCTAATACGTTGTCAAATATTGATATACCGGCCTTGGACTATGAGGAAATGTTGGGAGGATTAAATGGTTTTAGAATACATAATAATACCGGTTTCGATGAAGCTATCGTAAATCAACATTCTCAACACAAACAAGGAGAATTATTTACATTACAAGGTGACAATATTGACAATCATAGTGGTCAGGCCCCACATGGTCGTCATGAAATTGATTCTAGTATTGCTACATTATCACAACAAGTTGCGATCCAACACAATGTTGGAGACTCTCAGGAAGGTAGAGATAAAGGGTTGGAGCGTAGTGATAACCCAGCTGTCAATGCTAGTGAGACTGGAAAAGGTGAAACATTTGAAAATCCAGATACTGTGGACACTAGCGCTCCTGCTTCTATTCCAATGGATATTGATGCAATCACAATAAACGGAGTTGCTACGTTTCCAATGGATGTGGATGTAGCATTAGGATCTAATCAAACCGGTTAACAAATAAGAAAAATATTAAATTTTAAGTTTTCCCATTTCTTGTTCTGTTATACCCATCACCTTTTCCTCAACCTCATCCATAAACAAGTGCTTGTATGTGTCGTCGGTTTCCATGTATTCATCACCAGTTTGTATATTATACACCATATCTTGCTCGCATGGCCACCAACAATTCTCTTGTCGTATATCAAAGGGGAAGAATAATTTTTGAATGTTTACAATTTCTGTAGCGTTGTAACAACATGTAATTGTATTCGAGTCGCTCGGTACTTTTGTTTTAGTTAAAACAACCTTTGTGGTAATTGATTTCTCAACATTCACCCACTCTTTTCCTCTTTGATTGTCAAGAATGTTTTTACATGTTTCATCATCATACCAAAAGTATACTAATGGTGTTCTCGACTCTATATCTGCATCCAGCTTTACCATTCTTGCGTTTATAATGATTTTATAAAATTGTATACAAACGTTCACACCACATTTTATATATAATACATTACCTTTTACTCTTGTCCACTCGCCCGTTTTATCCCCAATGTTTAAATGTTTTTCCATATGTTTAACAGCTTCTTTGGTTGTGCAAAATTCTGTAGGGTGATTGTAATTACCGCAAAACTGACACATTTCCAATTCTTCCAGTGGTACAACACCCTTTATATATTCGCATTCTGTTATACTTTGATTATCAATATAATTTTTCATACAGTTTACACTACAAAAATTATTAACCTTGTATAAGTAATCATCCTCCGATTCATTCCCAATTATTCCTCGAGTTACATACACGGGTGATATATAGTTGTATTCCTTATTACAAAAACAAGTTTTCATATGTCGTCAATATTGTATATGCCTTTGGGGTTGAAAGATAAAGTGACGTTTACCTCTAACGATATACATATGTTGAATAGTAGTATTTTAGAATATATTCGGGGTGTTGACGGGTTTTATGATATTGCGAGCGTTTCTGATTCGTTATTAAAAGGTATTGTATATAATTGGTCTATTAGTGTATTGGGGAAACGTTATCTGGATTTCTTTAATAAACGACACATGGTGGGTATCACATTACCTGATCAACATCATAGCTGGTCCTTAACCATACAATCTGTATATGAAGACTCTTCATCTCAACCATATACATCTTCTAATATCAATCAACGTTCAGATATTGTAGAACGTGGAGTTTTGGGTTTGATTATGGCTTTGTTGAGATATTTGAAATCCTTATCTTCAGATATGCTTGCTAAAACTGCTGGTAGTGCTGAGGGTGATTATGTGTCGTTTGTTATAACTGTACGAGCATTACGTCCTCCAAATCACCCATTACGTTGTGGTTTGGTTTCAGATAAAATCTTGACAGTTACCGGTCGTGGTGTTGTAACCCTTTGTAACCCGGATCACGGTTATTCCTTTTGCGGTGCAAATGTAATGAAGCATGTTTTATTACATTGTCGTAGAATCGGTGTGGGGTATAATGATTCTTATATGATACCAGACTCTTCCATTACTGGTTCTAGTTTCATCAAACATGTAGAGGCTTTGATTTCATCAAGAGTGTTGTTAAAGACTATATGTATATATGAATTGGTTGCCACATCTATACCTGATAGGTTTACTTTTAAAACATGCATAAAGGGTGTTCGAGACTCTAGAAAAGTTTGCATTTCCGTTGTTTACAACACTCACCATCTGTGGGTTCTACAACCCAAACCTAATAAGCGTCCGGCTGTAATGAGTTGTGATTATTGTAATGTAAAAAACATACGCGTAGCATCATATGAAAAACATGTTGTTGCTTGTAAAATAAAAGCATCTAGATCTGTTCCAGCATTAAGTGTTGGTGGTATGGAATATAATATACGACTCGTTGATTCAAATGTGATTCAAGGTATGGATACTTTTAGTATGAAACTTGTTTGTTGTATTGAAGAGTGCGTTTTTACCAACAATACATCAGTATGTGTAATTGGGCCTGGTGGGAATGGTAAGACTTTTCTAAATACAATGTTGTTGGAACGTAACCCTACAAAACTTGTTGTTGTATTATCTCCAACCGGTATTGTAGCTGCTGACTACCCTGGTGTTGGTACGACTTGGCAGCGTTATACTAGGATTTTACAATTATTAATGGGTACAAATCAATATACTTTGCTAAATAACCGATCGGAATTAAAAAAACGTTTACAAAAGGAATGGAAAGATATGGTTCGCCCTGATCTGATAATTATTGAAGAGGTGTCTATGATTTCTGGTAGTGATTTAAGATTCATGTCTATTTGTTTTGGTATATATTATGATGTAGACTTGGTATGGGGTGGTATACCTATATCTTATTGTGGAGATCCTGGTCAGTTGACACCTGTTTTGACTGGTTCAAAACTTATTGACTCTTCATTTACCAGTCATCTATTACAACAAGTATGTGGTGCTGGAAATTGTTTTCAACTAGATCACCCTAGAAGATTAATACATGGATGTACTTTAGGTACAACTTTGGATATCGATCGTCTTTTAATTGAAACAAACTTGTTGTTAAAACTGCGTATGGGTTTTGTTGACCCTGAATTATTATTATTATTACAAACCCATGTAATACGTGATGATGGTGTTGATAGTATGTTTAGCGACTTGTTGAGTGATAATTTTAACACTGGTGATGATGTAATGGTATGTTGTACAAACAAGGTTGTAACGTCTCTTGTTGGTAGAAAGTATAACACACCCGATTCTGTTCGGTTTGGTACTGGTAGTTCTGGCGTTGCCTTATTCTTATCTATTGGGATGCGAATGATAATCACTGATAATTGGGCTATAGATGACCCTCGTGTAATGAATGGTACAGATTGTATCATTGTTAATTTTTGCGTGGGTAAATGGGTCGAGTTGCAGTTTTGTTTTAGTGGTGAAATTGTACTATATAGACTACAGCGTGGTAGTGGTTTTATAAGCAAAACGTCCTTTGCATTGGGTTATTATTATATAAGAACTATACATAAAAGTCAAGGTATGACTGTAAAAGGACGTGTTTACATTTATATAAATGGAGCCGATACAAAGATATCTGTATTTCAACCTGGTGCCATGTATGTTGCTATATCCAGATGTACAACATTGCAAAATGTGCATTTCATTTCTAACCGTTCAATATCAGATATATTATCACCATCCATTGTACACCATGTTCGCCCAATGCTAGCATTCATGAGTGATCCTGATGGTATAGCTGCCCAAGACGTTTTTTACAATTCCAACAATGGGTTTTACCTCAATGATTCTAGTTCTATAAATGGTCAAGTAGTTGCCAAAAATAAATGTAGAGTTACAAAGGACGGTCAACATGCGGATCGTTTTATTCTTGAGAATGAGAGTATTTATAACAACACTTTAAATATTGATCATGAGACTGGCATCCGTGTTGAATTGGGTAAGAGTAAACATCAAGTTGTATACTCTCCAGTCTTGTGGATATTCTCTGGTCGTATTGATAATTTTAAATCATTTCTCGAACGAAATGGTGGTTCTATAGAAGGGTTGGAACCATATACTCTATTACCACGTGGCCACATGCAATTCTCATGGTTGGAAATGGAGCACCCTATGAAAAGTCTAACAATGTGGATTTCCCGTATAATCAGTCTTATTGAAACTCATATCAGAAACGATACTTTGACTGAATTCCCTGAAGTTGCTTTTTTCCATAACAATCCTATGGTAGATTTAGGGTATAACAATCTTGGTTTTGATTTCAGATTTTTCCTACAAGATATCTTATATTCATCAAATGAATTGGATATCGATATAATTAAAGGTAGTGGTAGTGATTTAAAGAGTTTTACAATTTCATTTAGTGATGGTTATACTGCATACTCTGTATATGATTTGATGCAATGTAGTGGTGTCGGTAGTCTTTCTAGTAAAACAAAGTCTTATATAGACCCTCTATTGGGTGATGCAACAAATTTTTACACGTTACATGGTAAGTTGTGGAACGTTGGTATTGATCCTACCGGCGTATCATTACATCCTGAATGGTACAACATCTCTATTGATGATAAATGTGAATTGTTAAATCAGTGGTATCTTGCCAATCATAAGGGGAGTGTGTTTCAAACAATAGAGTTGTACAATACTTTTATGCGTGTTCTTGAAAGCCACAACACATATGCACGACGTGTTTCTGATTCTGCATCAACATTTGTTAAACGTTGCCAAATTGCTGGTGTCCGTGATTGTATGTTGTATGATAATGCAACTTTAAACACAATACGTAAGGGTTGTGTACCATTAAAGTATATATCAACGTTGACCCGTGCTCAATATATTGCATCTGTTTCTATAGATTTAATATCCATCATGACAACCCCTGCGGGTATAGATTGGTCTATTTGTTTTTTTGACCGTGAAATATCTATGGCCAAGCAAATGCATAATGATGACTCTAGTATATTTAAAAATTATCGTCTATTGGATGAAATTCAATCTTATGGTCAGAGTGATATCTGTTTGAATTATATGTTGGCTAGTGTTTTAAACAACCGTATCTACAAGTATGGTAATGGTCTTGCTGGGTGTGAATTCTTCAATTCTTGGAATGGGTTGCGATTGAGTTTATTCGCGTTTCCAACGACTGCTTCCTTGAGCAGACATATGATGATGATTACATTACCCGCGCCCGTTGTCCACACCCATCCTTTTAAAAATTTCATCCATACAAAAATACCACATTATCCCCTGTGTTTGGATGAGTCTATAAAGTGTGTTTCTGGTGGAAAAGTACAGGCAAGGCGTTGTCATTTTGTTTCAACTGATGGTGGTGTAAACGATTATTATAGTTATCAAGATGTTAGTGGCATGTATATGAAGATTCAGCAAGAATCCATGTATCCTTATGGTGCTATTACACTATATGACTCTACAGAGTCTATGGATAATTTTTTATCCATGTTTAACAACAAGACTGGTGATATATTTACAAAGTGTCGTATATTCAAGATACGTGCTACGCACAACCCCTTTGAAATTGAAAACGTCTTGGCGTTTAAAAAATCTGATATAAATTGCTACTCTTCTAAAACTAATGATTATCATTGTACACATGCTGAACTCGCTGTTTTATCAATGTATGGTGTTGTAGTACATTGCATATATCAGGTTATTGAGTGGGAGTTTCAATCTAAACTTTTTGAGACTATTATGAAATTTTATGATTGTGAAAAGACTTTAGCTTCACAAAATAATGATCCTGTGGGTCGAAACATTGCAAAATTATTGGCAAACTCTACATTTGGTATGAGTTGCAAGAGTGATAAAAACACTAAAATGGTTATCATTGGTAGTCCTGAACAAATGGACATTGTTCAGACTAAATATAGTGGTGGTTTAATTAATGAGTTGGATTGTGGAAATTATCTAATTGCTAGTGTTGAGGACGTTGATCAATCCATATCTACAAACCCCTCTTATCTTGGTAGGTTTACTCTTGGATATTCAAAATATATGTTGTATCATGCAATACACAAGGCGTATGGTGACTTGCGGTTGAGTCCATCCATATTACCAACCATGATACAATATGGTGATACTGACAGTATCGTTATACATAAAACTTGTATTGATCGTCTGATTGAATATGACTCTACCGTAGATGTATGTGAGCAATTATTGTTTTTTTCTGGATCCGACTCTAAATATAAATCTGGTAAATTTACAGATGAACTTGCTGATGATGTTGCAAAGTATACTTGTTTAGATTATTCTCGCGAGATATCATGTCCTAGTAGGGGGTTTCCACATGTTGGAGGGTATCATCCTAGAATTATACATGCTTTCAATCCTCAGTCTAAAAGTGGTGGCAATCGATTTATATTCCCACCCTTGTATTGGGGAGATGGTCGCAAGACTACTTTTACTGATTATCCTCAACCTGATGAGCAAGAGTGGATTTCTGGATACAAGTGTTTTCTAAAGGGTGTCTCTATAAACTCTGCCTTGACTGTGTGCCCCCTTGCAGACACTTGTACTGATGGTTTAACTATTGTTCCAAGTGGTGTAGCATATTTACCTCCTGGGGTTCGTTTTAGTAAGGAGTGTTTTGATTTCCTAGAATATTGTTACAAGTGGAATCTGTCTTTTTATTCTAAACGTGCTGGCTCTATAATTAAAAGGTATCTATTCTTGAACCATGTAGATATATCCAGTGGTATAGAGTTTTGTGATGTTGTGAATGAACCTGATGTGGGTAGAAATGTTTGGGGCTCTATATCCAACGGCCGTATCTTGGTTTTGAAACCAGAATTTCGTACTAACCCCACCCCTCATTACTCTACATTGATATTGAATGGGTATACTATGTATGATATCTCTGATGGAATTTGTGTCCCACACGGGTATCCGTTGGATATGATACCGTTGGAATAAGCCCCCCTAACGGAACTAAATCCGTTGGGCCCTTGTCGAATATGTATCAAACTGTCATTGTCAAATATCCTATATGCTTGCTTTATTAAAATTAAACAAAGTCTCTCCAATGTCTTGCACGGCGTCTCCCCCTGTGGGTGCGAATACTGGTGTCGGATCTTTACGCTCCAGACGTTACAAGTGTAAATCCTCTAGTATGCGAGTAAAGAAACCTCTGGTTGTGAATATAAGAAATACTCTAAAACGAATCGAAATGGTAAACACTCTAGTACAATTTGGACAAGTAATTGTATCTATTGTTATAATACTTTAAGTATGAATAATACACTTTTCATTTTCAAATGTTTTCACACGGTTGCATTTATGTGTTTTACATTTATATTCTTTAATCACTTGGATATCTTGTACGGATAGATCATGGAAAACGCAAAGGTATGCATTTTGTGCTTGTTCCTTTCGACATCTTACTGCTGCACATGCTTTATAACCACCTTGTTCTTTACTTGCCATTTCATTTTTATTACCAGTTTTATCATCTTGAGCAAAAACCAGTCTGTTGTGAAAACTGCAAAAGTACCCCCCATCAACCCCCACTTGTATACATTCCTTGAATCTACACCCTGTTGACTTTCTTACCGTTTGTGTGTCGGTTGCAAAGAAGTTGTCGAAATCAAAATCATCCATATCAACATTTTGGAAATCTAGGTTGTGTGACATTACTCTTTTTCTATTATGTCTGTATGT
>JQIA01001357.1_pt1 | contig 13130 bp, 16 predicted proteins | sample 811431 | NCBI WGS metagenome assembly JQIA01 (sample SAMN02998118, study PRJNA258478) | marine sediment metagenome | biome: marine; feature: seafloor; material: sediment; isolation source: oil-polluted sediment collected from 3 locations (0.5 km, 0.7 km and 0.9 km)... | place: USA: Gulf of Mexico ... | reverse complement strand
CGTGTATAATAAGGAGTTATTTTTTTTGTTCTTGACTTAACATTGATTTGATAATAATTCCACTCTTTTATTATCGGGCTGCGTCAGAGAGCAAGTATGTTTTACAAACGATAGTTGGACAGGGTTCGGCTTTTGAGTTAATAGTGCAAGGATAGGATACGGGGTTTGTACAGATTATATGTTTGATAATTTGAGTGATAAGCTTTCGTCGGTCTTTAAAAATTTAAAAGGGCATGGCAAGCTGACTGAAAAGAATATTCAGGACGCACTGAAAGAAGTGCGGATGGCTTTGCTTGAAGCCGATGTCCATTACAAAGTTGCAAAGCAGTTTGTTGCTGATGTAAAAGACCGGGCCATAGGCCATGAAGTTATGGAAAGCCTGACTCCCGGCCAACAGTTTGTTAAGATTGTAAATGATAAACTGACCGATTTGATGGGCAGTCGTCATGAAGACCTTAATTTTGAAGGCGAAAAACCTGTATCAATTATGTTGGCAGGCCTGCAGGGAGCAGGTAAAACCACAACAGCCGGGAAACTGGCTCTTCATATCAGGAAGAGCGGTAGACACCCATTTCTTGTTCCGGCTGATGTATACAGACCCGCCGCAATAGAACAGCTAAAAAAAGTAGGTTCCCAACTCAATATTCCAGTTTTTGATTCTTCGCCGGATATGAATCCGGTGGATATTTGCCAAAAGGCACGGGTTGCAGCGCAACAGCAAGGCTGTGATACTCTGATACTGGATACCGCCGGAAGGCTTCATGTTGATGAAGCCCTGATGGATGAGTTGGTACAGATAAAAAAGGCAGTTAAGCCCTCTGACATTCTGCTCGTTGCAGATGCTATGACAGGTCAGGATGCGGTCAATATTGCTTCTTCGTTTGATAATGCACTTGAAATCGGCGGTATAATTCTTACCAAGATGGATGGTGACGCTCGTGGTGGAGCGGCATTATCAATAAAGGCGGTTACCGGCAAGCCAATTAAATTTATTGGTGTCGGGGAGAAATCGAGCGCCTTTGAAGCATTCCACCCTGATAGAATGGCATCGCGCATACTCGGTATGGGTGATGTTCTCAGTCTTGTTGAGAAGGCCACAGAGATGGTCGATCAGAAAAAGGCTGTTGAGCTTGAGAAAAAACTGCGCAAAAACCAGTTTACGTTGGATGACTTTAAAGATCAGATGGTTTCAATTCGTAAAATGGGGTCGATGAGTGATATCATGAAGATGATCCCTGGTGTTGCGAATAATAAACAATTTAAGAATCTTGAGGTCGATGATAGAGAGCTCGTAAGGGTTGAAGCTATCATAAACTCCATGACGCCTGGGGAGAGAAAAAAGCATTCGATTATTAACGGGAGCAGGCGAAAACGAATCGCTATGGGAAGTGGGACAAAAGTACAGGATGTCAATAAACTTTTGAAAAACTATACCCAGGTGATGAAAGTTATGAAGAAATTTAACAAAGGTGGCATGCGATCACTTAAGGGGATGTTGCCGTTTTAAAGGAGAAAGTTGATGGTAAAGATTAGACTGGCCCGAAGAGGCCCGAAGAAGAAACCTTTTTACAGGATTGTTGTACAGGACGTAGAGGCTCCGAGAGATGGTAAATTTCTTGAGGTTGTTGGAACATACGATCCTCTTAAAGACCCTGCAGAAGTAAGTTTAAAAGAAGAACGTGTAGCATACTGGCTTGGCGAAGGTGCGATCCCAACTGGTACGGTAAGCGATATTCTTAAGAAAGAAAAAACTTCAGCAGCTTCTGCATAAACTGTTACCCGAATTCTCAAACTAAAAGGAGATGAGTTATGAAAGAGCTGATCAACTATATTGCACAGGCGCTTGTGGATAATCCGAACGATGTCTCAGTTTCTGAAGTTGAGGGCAATCAGACATCTGTGCTGGAGCTGAAAGTTGCAAAAGAGGATTTGGGGAAGGTGATAGGTAAGCAGGGAAGAACAGCGCGGGCAATGCGTACAATCTTGAGTGCGGCTTCTGCAAAAGTTAAGAAACGTACTGTACTGGAAATTATCGAATAGAACTATATGGCTGAAGAGAAATATATTTCTATAGGTAAGATAACAGGTGTGCATGGTTTGCGTGGAAACCTGAAGGTATATTCCTGGTCAGGCTCTCTGGATGTTTATGAAGCCGGTGAGTCGATCTTGATTAGGAGTGCTGCCGGGGTGGAAAAATCTTATACAGTCAGTGAAGCAAAGCCTTACAAGAAAGGTATTTTGCTGACGCTGAAGGAAGTGGCGCATATTGATGCCGCTGAAAAACTTGTCGGATCAGAAATTCTGGTTCCAAAGGAGCTGCTACCTGAACTGGAGGATGATGAGTTCTACTGGTTCGAAATTATCGGTATGCAGGTATTCTCTGAAGTCGGTGAATCTCTGGGGACGGTAAAATCGATATTCCCTACCGGAAGCAATGATGTTTATGTTGTGAAAAAGAAGGGTGTAGAAATTCTAATCCCGGCACTGGAGTCCGTTATTTTGTCTATTGATCCAGATAGAAACTCGATGACGGTAAATTTGCCTGAGGGGCTGTAATGAATATTCAGGTTTTAACCATTTTTCCGGAAATGGTTGAAGCGTACTTCTCGGGTGGGATGATACGAAAGGCAGTTGATGCAGGCATTATTTCGGTATCCGCTGTTAATATCAGAGATTATGCTGCCGGGAAGCACAGGGTAACAGATGACAAGCTGTATGGCGGTGGTTGTGGTATGGTTATGAAGCCGGAGCCATTGGCTGGTGCAATTTCAGCGTCTAAAAAAAAATGCCCTGAAGCAAGGGTGATATATCTTACGCCCCAGGGGCGTCCTTTTAATCAGGCTGTTGCTCAGGAGTTGTCCGGCACAGACGGTCTGGTTTTTGTTTGTGGGCGCTATGAGGGTATTGATGAAAGAATCTGTGCTGACTTTATTGACGATGAAATTTCCATCGGAGATTATGTGCTTACCGGAGGGGAATTGCCGTCGATGGTTGTTGCAGATGCGGTTGTACGGCTTATCCCAGGTGTTCTTGGTGGTGAAGATTCTGCCGAGAAAGAAACGTTTTCCGGGGGGCTTGTTGAGCATGCTCAGTATACACGCCCTGCAGATTTTAACGGTATTGCTGTTCCGGATGTGCTTCTTTCCGGTAATCATGCAGCGATCGATAAGTGGCGCCATGAAACTTCGCTGGTGCGAACATTTTTAAAACGACCGGACTTGTTTGAAGGTCGTACGTTGACAGATGTAGATAAAGCTGTTTTAAAAAAATGGAGTAGGGATATTAAAAAACTGATTGAAGATTAATTTTCAATTATTTTTTTTGCATTGGGATATAAATGAGTACTAAGCCGGATACAGATATATATATTGCTTTGGTTCATCACCCGGTTCTTAGTAAAAAGGGCGAGGTTATCTGTTCAGCTGTAACCAATCTCGATATCCATGATATTGCAAGGGCCGCCCGGACCTACGGAGTCAAGGGTTATTATATCGTGACAACGCTTACTGACCAGAAGGTATTGGTTGATAAGATTGTCAGTCACTGGACACATGGTCATGGCGGCGATGTTAATCCTGATAGAAAAAAAGCATTGCAGCTTGTGGGTATTGTGGATTCAGTTGCAGGAGCTGTAAGCAGGATTAGGGATATCGGCCAAAAAGATGTTACAGTCGTTGCAACAACGGCAAAAATGGGTCAGGCTGATACGTCATTCAGTGAAATGAAAGCTGAAATTTCACAAGGCGGAGCATGTCTTATTCTTCTGGGTACTGCATGGGGGTTGTGCGATGAGGTTATTTCTTCGTCGGACAGAGTGCTTGAACCCTTGCAGGGAAGCTCGGACTATAATCATCTTTCGGTGCGTTCAGCAGCCTCGATTATACTGGACAGGCTTTTATCCGATGGATAGTTTATGCAGGATAAATTTAATAATTGGTTTAAAATAAAAATAGTTGCGTGTTGACTAATTTTTTTTTGTCTGATATTGATTATCGGATTTTATAAAAGAATATTTTTAAGTGATGGTTTGTTAGGGAGAAAACAATGGACATAATTAAGAAAATAGAACGAAAGCAGTTACGCCTTGACATGCCTTCTTTCAAAGCTGGTGATACTGTAAAAGTTTATGTTAAGATTACTGAAGGCGAGAAAACCAGAATTCAGGTTTTTGAAGGTGTTTGTATCAGCAAGACCAGGGGCGGTGTTAATGCGCGCTTCACTGTTAGAAAAATGTCAAGTGGCATCGGTGTTGAACGTGTATTTCCGTTAAACTCTCCAGTTCTTGACAGAGTTGAAGTAGTGGCACGTGGTCGTGTTCGCCGTTCAAAAATATACTATCTTAGAAATCTTCGTGGAAAGGCTGCAAGAATTAAAGAGCTTCGATAGGCTCACTTGTCAGATTATCCCGGGAGTTTTATGTGGGCATATGAAAAAAGAGCCGCTTCAAGCGGCTTTTTGTATGTAGCAGGTTTAGATGAAGCGGGCAGAGGCCCACTTGCAGGACCAGTGGTTGCGTCTGCCGTTATTCTTCCTGATGCATTTCAGGATGATCGGATAACAGACTCCAAAAAGCTGACCCATAAAAAAAGAGATACTTTGTTTGATGTAATAAATGAAGGGGCTCTTGCTGTTGGAGTTGGTGTCGTTGACCACGAGCAGATAGACTCAATTAATATTCTCCAGGCCTCACTCCTTGCGATGAAGATAGCTGTAGATCAGCTGCAAAGTGCTCCTGATTACCTGCTTATTGATGGTATCTTTCAGATTGATTCTGATTTGCCACAGGAGGCGATTAAAAAAGGTGATTCGCTTAGTATTTCCATCGCTTCAGCCTCAATTATCGCAAAAGTAACCAGAGATCGTATGATGCTCAAGTATCATGAGGTGTACCCTCAATATGGTTTTGCAGGACATAAGGGCTATCCTACCAAGGCTCATAAAGCTGCAATTTCTCAATATGGTGTTTGTCCAATTCACAGAAAAACGTTTAAAGGTGTAAAAGAATTTTGCCTTTAACGTCTTTCTGATCTATAACAATATCTGAAAAACAATTTATCATTTTTTGCATAGGAACTATTCATAATAGGGGCTGTCGATATGCTTGGATTCAGACAGATTCTGGGCAGGAGTGGTGAAGATTCTGCTGTGAAGTATCTCAGGAAAAAGAGGTACAGGGTAATTGCGCGTAATTACAGAAATAAATTCGGTGAAATTGACATTATTGCCGAAAATAGGGGCGTAATCGCTTTTATTGAGGTAAAGACACGTTCTGGTGTAGGATATGGAAGTCCCAAAGAGTCGGTAACGGAAAAAAAACAACGTAGTATATCGATGGTTGCACTTTCATGGTTAAAGATACACAATAAGATGAACGACAGTGCAAGATTTGATGTTGTGTCAATTGTTACGGTGGATAAAAAAACGACTATAGAGCTGGTGAAAAATGCCTTTGACCTTAAATTCGGATAATTCAAAAAATGCAATAATTGAAGGGGTCTTGTATATTGTTGCGACTCCCATAGGGAATCTTGAGGATATTACCGTCAGGGCGGTAAAAATTTTAAACGGGGTCGATTTAATCGCTGCAGAGGATACTAGGACTTCAGGCCGATTGCTATCATTTTATGGGATAAGTACGAAGCTTACTTCTTATCATGAGCATAATGAAAATAAAAAGGCTGAGGAGCTTGTCGGTCTCTTAAAGTTAAAAAAATCAGTGGCGCTTATTTCAGATGCAGGAACACCTGCTGTGTCGGATCCGGGCTTCAGGCTTGTTAAGCTTGCCATTGAGCACGGGATTAATGTTGTACCGATTCCGGGTGCCTCAGCGGCACTCACCGGTTTGTGTGCGTCGGGCCTGCCAACAGATGCTTTTGTTTTTTGCGGATTTCTACCGCGGAAAAAAGGGAAGCGTGTTGATGTTATTGAGTCGTTAAAAAATGAAAAAAGAACCCTTATCTTTTATGAATCTCCCAAAAGGATTCTTAAGCTGATCGATTCGTTGAAAGATATTCTGGGTGATCGTAAGGCTGTGTTGTGCCGGGAGTTGACTAAACTTCATGAAGAATTTTTAAGGGGGACATTTACTGACCTCCTGAATGATCTTTCTGAAAGAAATTCAGTAAAGGGCGAGTGTGCGCTCGTAGTTTCCGGTAAGCAGGATCAATTAGTCTCTATTGACTCTCTCACTGAGGAAATATGTGAAAGGCTTAAATTGCCGGATGTTAAACCGTCGTCGTTGGCCAGAGAGATGGCTGATAAATATTCACTAAGAAAGAAAACAGTTTACGAAGCAATTCAGAAGTTGACTGACAGTTCCTATTGATCGCCGGTCTTCACGGAATTAAAAATTATAATTGACAATACAGCTAGTAATTTAATAATAGAGATATTCTATGTTCAGGTCAGATTGCGAATTTTAGCCGAATAAAGTTGATGTTTTCGTAAAAAGTATTTAGATGGGGCTTTTTACGACGCCAACAAAGTTGCAAAATAATCATGTATGCGGCTGGTTACATGCCCATGGGGCAGGTCAGCTTTTGAAAATTCTTCCTTAAATGGATTGATGCAGTGTTATAAAATGAGTTATAATAAGCTTTTATAGGTTTTTAGAATCTAATATCTGCTATCCGGATCCTGTAAGCGTTACTGCGGGGCACTATGCGACGAAATTATAAGTTGATAAAAAACAATACGGTAAAATATTTTACGAGGCTGAATATTGGTCGACAGCTTCTATTAGGATACCTGCCTCTGGTTGTACTTATCGTGTTTATCTCTCTGTATGTTCTTTATAATATTGGCGGGGTGAACAGAATCAGTAAGGATATTGTTGAAAATGATATTGAGATTATCGCATCAGCAGACAAGCTGGTAAATAGTCTTTTGGGACAGGAATCGTATGGGCAGAGGTATATTATCCTTGAGAGTGAAGAAATGCTCGGGTTCTTCTGGCAACGTAGTGCTGAGTATGTCAAAATACTTGATACGATAGGGCGTCTTCAGGGCAAGCCTGAAGCGAAAATTGCTTCTCTTAGAAGTCTGCACAGGCAGTATAATTTTATATATGAAACGTTTTTCTCTGAGTCAGAGAGAACAAAGCGTGTTTTTAAGTTAAAGTATGAGGTAGAGGCAAAGGCGGTTTTTAAGAAGATGCTTAAGGTTGCCGGTGCAATGTCTACTGATACTAAAAAACGTCGCGACACCAGAATGCGGCAAATAGGCGTGGTCGGTTACCGGACCTTCTGGATAACTGCTGTGTTGGCAGTTATTGGTATTCTTTCTGGGGTACTTGCGGCAGTATTAATTACCCGCAATATTTCGACATCAGTAAAGAAACTCAAAGTTGCCACGGATCAGATTTCAGAAGGTAACTTCACGCATGTATTACGCCTTAACAGGAACGATGAGTTGGGTGATCTTGCCGATTCTTTCAGTGTTATGGCCAAGAGGCTTTCAAGGTGGGAAGAAATGTACCTCGACGCAAGCCCGTTAACAAGACTTCCGGGTGGTATCGCTATTGATAATGTTCTCAAAAAAAGGCTGGAGGCTGGAAGGACACTTGCTTTTTGTCTTATCGACCTTGATAATTTTAAATCGTTCAATGATAAGTACGGTTATGCGATGGGTAATATTGTGATAAAAAGCACCGCAAAAATTATTGAAACATCCGTTGTTCAAAATGGAGATGAAGATGATTTTGTAGGGCATATCGGCGGGGATGATTTTGCAGTAATTGCTTCGCCGGAGCGTGTTGTTAATATTTGCACATATATTGTTGAAGAATTTGATAAAACAATCCCGGGTTTTTACGAAGAAACAGATAGAAACAGAGGGTATATAGATGGTAAAACCCGACAGGGTGATGCTGTCAATTTTCCTATTATGTCAGTGTCAATTGCGATCGTTACAAATGACAGTTCCAGAAATATGAATCATATAGAGATAGGCGAGATCGCGGCAGAGTTGAAAGAGCACGCAAAGCTTGTTCCGGGGAGTACTTATCTCTCAGACAGAAGAAGTGGCGACGGTAGCTTTTAGGCGAACGCTTTGGTTTTAGAACAGGCAGGTATGGTATGAAAAAAAGACAATTTATGAGGGTAGTGTTTACAGTCGGTATTGTTCTGCTTATTGCAGGATGTGTTACTGTTAATAAGAAGTCCGATATAAAAGATGTTCGCTATTTTGAGGCATCTCAGGAAGTAGGGGTTTCAGAAGAGATTGTTTCAATGGAAGAGACGATAAACTATGAATCCCGTGAAGATGCTGAAAAGATGTTAAGGCTTTCAGTCCTGATATCGATGGGCCGGAACAGTAATCCGGATTATGAAAAATCGCTTGTAATGATAAACAGGTATATGGCAGTTGTTTCTGATGCCGAACGTCAGGATTTTGCCGGGTATCTTCAACATCTCTTAGAGGTTATTGTTGCCGCGGATAAGCGCCTCAAAAATGAAACCAGTGCCTGCAAGAGAGTAAAAAAACGTTCGGCTGAACTCTTGAAGCAAAATCGATCTCTCAAGAATAAAATTGATGACTTAAAAAATCTTGAAATTCGCATGGAAAAGCAACGGCTTGGAGCTGAATAATGGAGATTGTATCTGATTTAATTGATATTGATATGTCCGACCGGGATGAGGATTGTTCCCGTTCAGCAAATGATGGCGCATGGAAAGTTCTTGTTGTTGATGACGAGGAAGAGGTTCACAGGCTTACTCAGATGGTTCTGGAAGATTATACATTTGAAGCGAGAAGGCTTGAAGTGTTAACGGCATTTACGGGTAAAGATGCTGTAAGGATTATGGCAGAAGAGGAAGGAATTGCTCTTGTTATGCTCGATGTCGTAATGGAGACTGATGATGCAGGTTTAAAAGTTGTAAGGCATATCAGGGAGATATTAAATAACGATATTGTTCAAATTGTTCTGCGGACAGGACAGCCAGGTCTTGCGCCGCCTCAGGAAATTATTGCAGAATATAACATCAACTCCTACAATTCGAAGGTTGAGCTAACTGCCCAGAAGATATTCACTATCGTTACAGCATCCCTGAGGGCTTACAAGCTTGCAAGTTCGCTCGATTTAGCAAATCGAAAGCTTAAAGAAGAACTGGCGCAGAGGAAAAAGGTAGAAAGAGAAGTTCAGAAATTGAATGAGTTTCAAAAAAGTGTAATCGATAATACAATTTTCTGGTTAAGTGTTTTTGATCAAACTGAAAATGTTGTTGTCTGGAACAAGGCTGCTGAAAATATAAGCGGTTATTCATTTGATGAAATGAAACAGAATGGTTTGAACTGGGAAGTTCTATACCCTGGTAAAGATAATGTAGAACGTCTTCGCAGTGATTTTAGGGAACGTCTGCAGCATACTGATCATGTAGATGACTATGATGTTGAAATTACCAGAAAAGATGGTGCAAAGCGCGTTATGTCCTGGAGTTTTAGGCGTTATACTGACAAAAATGGATATTTTACAGGCTCGATACTCCTTGGCCGGGATGTAACGGAGTTGAAAAAGCTCGAAGGCCAGTTTCTTCAGGCTCAAAAAATGGAGGCTGTAGGGCGGCTTGCAGGTGGTGTTGCACATGATTTCAATAATATGCTCACTGTGATAAGAGGGCATTGCGAATTGCTTATGGTTAAGCTCAGGCCAAATGATCCGGTTTTTGAAAAGATAGAGCAGGTAGACAGGGCAGCAGAAAGGGCAGAGTCGCTTACAAGGCAGATTCTTTCATTCAGTCGGCACAGGTTGATAAAGCCAGTAAGTGTAGATATTAAAAAAATTATTGATGGAATGAAGGATATGTTTGAACGGTTAGTTCCTGATTCTATCGATATTATTTTCAGGTTTGACAGACAGCAGTGTTTTATAAAAGCTGACCCCGGTCAGATGGAGCAGGTTCTTATGAATCTTGTTGTTAATGCATGCGATGCGATGCCGGACGGTGGTGAGATTTCAATAATTATTGAAAGGGGGGGCAAATCCCCTACTGATGAAACACCCTGTATCAGAATTATTGTCAAAGATACCGGGCTTGGTATGGATGATGAGGTGCAGGGGAATATGTTCGAGCCTTTTTTTACAACAAAAGAAAAAGGGAAAGGGACCGGGCTTGGGCTTTCAACTGTTTATGGTATTATTAAGCAGAATAATGGTGCAATAAATGTTGAGAGCGGTGTTGGCCAGGGGGCGACATTCGCTATTACATTTCTGGAAGAGACAACCGATACTGTTGAGGTGGTACGGCATCAACCGGATTATTCTCATGGTCTTCACGGGGATGAGACAATACTGGTTGTTGAAGATCAGCAGGAAGTTCTGGCAATGACGAGTGAGTCACTTCGTTACTACGGCTACAAGGTACTTGAGGCTCAAAACGCCGGAAGTGCGTTACTGATATGCGAAAAATATGGTGTTGATATCGATATTATGCTGACAGATGTAAGAATGGATTTAATGGATGGTACACAACTGGCCCAAAGAGTTCATCCTCTGTATCCGGAAATCAGAATACTGTTTATGTCCGGATATGCAGAGAATAACCCTGACCAGGCCCAGGTCGTTGAGCCTGGCGTTAATTTTATTCAAAAACCCTTTGTTATCAGTAATTTGCTAATGATGATAAGGGATTCAATGGAGAGTCCCGCCCCTTTGAATATCCATAATTTCTCATAATTAATACTTGCTGTTTTTGTATAAATTATATATAAATAACGCTTTGTTATATATGGGTAAAGCGATATTTATTTTGTAAATACACTGAGGTGTAACCAAAGTCAGGCAAGTATGCAGAGGAGTTGTGGCCATGTCAGAAGAGAAAACCGCACCAGGCGACAAAGGGTTTGTCATGAATGACGGAGAGGAAGCAAAAGAAACGCCATCCTATTCCATGCCTGAATTAACTTTTTCAACATTTGTATTTTCATTAAATTCATCCGCGCTTGTTCATCTTGGTGTTATCAATGACCCCTCAAGCAACAGAAATATAAAAGATCTGGCACTTGCAAAGCAGACAATAGATATTCTGGGTATTCTTGAAGAAAAAACTACGGGGAATTTAAGCGAAGACGAAGCGAAACTTCTTAAAAATATCCTGCATGACCTTAGAATAATGTATGTAAAGGCGAAGGGTTAAATGGAGCTTCATTCTCCTGCTAAAATTAATTTATTTCTTGAAGTTACCGGAAAGCGAGATGACGGATATCATGATTTGAGATCATTGATGTGCGGGATTACGCTGTTCGATGTAATAGTTCTTGAGCCATGTGTTGGGGAGATTGTTGTCTCTTGCGATATGCCAGGCATTCCGGAAGATGGTACAAATCTGGCAGCCAGGGCTGCAAAACTTTTTTTTGACAGGGCAGGTATGAACGATGCCGGTGTAAAAATTTCGATAAAAAAAAGAATTCCTGCAGGTGCGGGACTTGGTGGGGGTAGCAGTAATGCCGCAACCGTATTAACCGGGTTGAATCAGTACTATGGCACACCTTTTTCAGGTGATGACCTTGTAAAAATGGGTGTTGAAATAGGTGCTGACGTTCCATTTTTTATTTACTGTAAGGCTGCACTTGCACAAGGTGTTGGGGATAAACTGCAGTTTTGTGAAAATATTACCCATTATAATGTGATTGTTGTTTTTCCCGGCATTGCCGTTTCGACCGCGGAAGTGTATAAAAAACTCAATTTTGGATTGACAAAAAGCAAAAAAGAAACTAAAAGTCGTCTGTTGAATAAAGGGTTGGTAGATCCTGTAAGGTGCCTTTATAATGATTTGGAAAAGCCTGCATTTTCGATATGTAGTGAGATCAAGGGGTTACGGGATGTGCTCCTTTCTTTTGGTGCTGAAGGGGTTCTGATGTCAGGTAGCGGTTCGTCTGTTTTTGGGCTGTACTCAGAGTTAAAGAATGCCAGGGTCGCTTATTCAAAGCTTCAGAGGTATGTAAAAGAAAAGGTTGTCTGTGAAAACTGGCAGTTTTTTTTGGTAGATATGATTGTATAAGTATTGGGGCGTCGTCAAGTGGTAAGACACATGGTTTTGATCCATGCATTCGGAGGTTCGAACCCTCCCGCCCCAGCCATTTAATTAACAGTTTTGCCTGTGGGATAAAGAGCGATGAACGATCTTTCAATTTTTACCGGAAATTCCAATTCTGGGCTTGCGCAGCAGGTTTCAAAATATCTGTTTAAATCACTGGGTATGTCGAAAGTTAATACTTTTAGTGATGGTGAGATTCAGGTTGAAATTCAGGAAAATGTACGGCTAAAAGATGTTTTTATTATTCAGTCAACATGTAATCCTGTAAATGATAACTTGATGGAGCTTCTTCTGATGATTGATGCTCTTAGAAGATCATCTGCTGCAAGGATCACTGCTGTTATACCGTATTTTGGCTATGCTCGGCAGGATAAGAAGGTTGCTCCCCGGGTTCCCATTTCGGCAAGGCTGGTTGCTGATTTGATTACAAATGCCGGTGCAAACAGAGTTATCACAATGGATCTTCATGCTGGTCAGATTCAGGGTTTCTTTAATATCCCTGTTGATAACCTTTATGCGGCTCCTGTTTTAATTGAACATATTCGAAATAAGTTTGCAGGACAGGATATTGTGATTGTTTCCCCGGATGCCGGTGGTGTCGAGCGGGCAAGGGCTTTTGCGAAACGGCTCGGTGCTGACCTTGCCATTGTAGATAAGCGGCGGGATAAGCCAAATGAAGCAAAGGCAATGGCTGTTATCGGAGATGTAAAAGGGAAAATTGCTGTAATGCTTGACGATATGGTAGATACAGCTGGAACACTTACAGAGGCCTCAAATGCAATAAGCGGGCAGGGTGCCAGAGAAGTGCATGCGTGTTGTACGCATGCAGTGCTTTCAGGGCCAGCTGTAGGTAGAATTGAGAAATCGGCGTTATGCAGTCTGGTTGCAACTGATACAATACCTATGAGCGAAGAAGCCGCTGCATGTGACAAGATAAATCTTTTATCTATCGCATCCCTTGTAGGGGAGGCTATTATCAGAAGTCACAGGGGCGATTCAGTAACTTCACTGTTTGTGTAAATTGCCGTAAATATATTAAATGATTACTGTTAGTGGGAGGAAAAACTTTTGGAACTTTTTGAACTAAAAGCAAATATA
>JQIA01001356.1_pt1 | contig 13132 bp, 13 predicted proteins | sample 811431 | NCBI WGS metagenome assembly JQIA01 (sample SAMN02998118, study PRJNA258478) | marine sediment metagenome | biome: marine; feature: seafloor; material: sediment; isolation source: oil-polluted sediment collected from 3 locations (0.5 km, 0.7 km and 0.9 km)... | place: USA: Gulf of Mexico ... | reverse complement strand
CAGTAATATAAGTAATTGATATTTATTTTGAATTTAATTAAGAATTAAGCATTCATAATTAAGAATTGCTATAGTTAGATTAAGAGTTATTGAGCATCTCTACTAAAGATGATTTTTATAGTTTTTGTATGATTGGTCTGTTGGCAAAGTTAGAGAAAAGTAAGAAATATGCGGTTTATTTTATTGAGGAAGCTAAGCTTTTGGAAGAGAGTAAGAAAGAAGAAAAAATAGAAATGGTAAGAGTTATGGAAAAAGATAAAGAACCATTAGAAAAAATCCAAAAATATACCCAACTTTCATTAGAACAAATTGATAAACTATAATTCGTAAAATTTGGTAGGTTTGGTGAAGCAAAGCGTAACCAACCGTTATGATGTAATAAAACACAGGAATTATTGATTGGGTTTATATTTGGTCGGTTTCATTTCATTGCACCGACCCTACACGGCTATCCTATCGGCTACGGTTAGAATGCCCAATGGACGTGTTCCACCATCGGCTTTTGGAATTTCCACTCGTTTAACTGCTTGATAAATATAAATTGCTTATTTAATATTGCTGTAGTTTATCCAATCGAAAAATGCTATAGTCAGGTAAGGTGAGTAAACAGTTTAATTGCCCACCATTTTGTAGTAAAATGGACAATATTATTAAATAATTTATCATTTCGGTTGGCAACGGAAAGATATGTAAGGTTGATGAAGTAAAGCGTAACCGACTATTATGAGGTAAGAAAAAATATAAATTATTGATTGGATTTTGGTCAGTTTCATTGCACCGACCTTACATGGCTGACCCTATCAGGCTATAATAAATATTTTTTAACAAATTCAGTAAATGACGTAGCAATTTCTTTAACGATTACAATTTTTGAATTACAAATAATATTCTCATGATCAATTTGAATAATAGCATAATCTTTTTTTAAACCTTGGCGTGTATCAAAACAAATTGGATCATAACTTCCATTATCTGGATTTCCAAATTGTATGAATCCTTTTTTAATTAAAAAATCAGACATAAATTTATCCGCAAAAGTATTTTCAGATAATTCCCAAATTGTATCTTCACCAGTATTTGCAAAAAAGAAAATTGAAGTAACTTCAAAACATGGAAAAGCATAACGTGATATTAACGAAAAGAATGATTCAGGAAGTTTTATTGATAATTTATTTTGAAAAGATTTAGCAGAATCAATAAGGTTTTTTGATTTAATTTGCCAATAATATTGTTGCAATTCATTTTGAACATCACTCCTTAAGAAAACAGGAATTTCATATTCATAAAGAGGTTCTTGATCTGATGCATTTATTTTTTCAACAAATAAATCTATAGTTTTATCAATCATTTTTAATATTTTTTATGGTTCCTAAACTCTAGTTTTGTAAGGTGGAGAAACAGTTTAATTGCCCACCAAAATGATGGAAATATTTCAAGATATTTGTTACATTTTGTGAGGCGGTGGGCAACGATAAAATGAGTTACCCACCTTACATGGCTATAGCGTCAAGTGAAGGATGGTTGTATTTTTAAAATATGACGTTGGCACGTCACAAAGACATTCAAAACGAGCTATTTAGGAATGAATCAATTATTTTAACTACAATGATCCCATGAATAACTCATACCAATAAAAGCAACTGCTCCAATAAGAAGTTGATTAAATGCTAAGAGTAATTGAAAATTTAATGATAAATCAGTATTAGATACAGAATAATTGTGTTTCTCATCATCATTTTTAATTTTATTATTTTTAGATAAAAACAATGTAACTAAAATGGAACATCCAAGTATAGGTAATATAAATATTTTTAACAAATAATATTGAGAACATCCAATTTCTATAAAAAAATAAACAACACCATATTTATCATTTCTGATAGTATCAGAACCCGTTAACAAAAAAAATGTTAAGACACTAGTTATTGCTAACGTATGCCCTACAAAATTAAACACCTTGATTATGTTATTCATGATTAATTTTTAAACTCTGAAAATTTATTTACAGCTTAACTACTTGATTATAAGTATATTAACCAATAAATACTACTTACTTGACTTGATTAATATTAGTATATTATTAGGTTTTTTTTGTGTACGAAGTTTATCATTTTTAAATTCTTCTAAAAGTTCAAAAAAATTGTTAAGAGCATTATATTCATCAAATGAATGAAACAAAATAATACTTGCCCATGATTGGCTTATTCTAATTGAGTATTTCCTTTCAATCCATCTTTGAAACATAAACCAAACTTCGTCTTGTGAGGAAATTTCAATTCCAAATGAATGTTTACAGAAATAGTATCCACCTAAAAAGATATGTAATTTTGTAATTGAATTAGAACCTAAATACAAACCAGGGCGTTTTTTTATCTCATCTAATAATTTAAATATTTCTTTTTCCATTATCTAATTATAACTCCTGAAACAAAATACCAAAACACCAAAAAACTTATGGTAATCTTATACAAATTATTATAGACTATACTTGGTTACTAATCGCATGGAGTAGGATTATGAACAAGTTAGTCGATGATTTTAAAGTAGTTGATAAGATACCAGGTAATTTAAATCGTAGAGAATTTTTGAAATTTTGTACTGGAGTGGCCGCTACTCTGGGTTTGTCTTCGATGGCTGGAGTCAGAATCGCAGAAGCAGCTACTAGTGGCAATCGTCCACCAGTAATTTGGCTATCTGGCCAAGAATGCACAGGTTGTTCAGAAACTTTATTACGAGCAACTCATCCCACCTTAGAAAGTCTTATTTTAGAAACAATTTCCTTAGATTATCACGAAACCTTAAGTGTTGCAGCTGGTCATCAAGCCGAAGCAGCTCGCCAAGCCTCGATGGAAGCTAATAAAGGCAAATATATATTAATTGTCGAAGGTGCTACACCAATGAAAGATGGTGGTATTTATTGTAAAATTGGCAATAAAACCATGTTAGATCATGTTAAAGAATCGGCGGAACATGCAGCAGCTATCATAGCAGTGGGTTCATGTTCATCTTGGGGTGGCGTGGCAGCTACTTCACCTAATCCAACTGGAGCAGTTGGAACTCCAGAAGTTTTACCCAATAAAACCGTGGTCAGCATTCCTGGTTGTCCACCAAATCCCTATAATTTATTAGCAACTATATTACATTTAGTTACTTTCAAAAAATTACCAGCTTTGGATGACATAGGTCGGCCTATATTTGCTTATGGCCGTTTGATCCATGAAAACTGTGAACGCCGTCCGCATTTTGATGCTGGCCGATTTGCAATGGAATTTGGTGATGATGGCCATCGTGAAGGCTGGTGTTTATATAAATTAGGTTGTAAAGGTCCAGAAACCTATGCTAATTGCCCATCAGTTCTATTCGGTGATGTTGGCTCAGCTTCTTGGCCAGTTGGCACTGGACATCCTTGTATTGGTTGTACAGAACAAGGAGTTGTATTCGAAAAATCTATCCATGAACTTGCTAAAGTGGAAAATCTAACCCCACCAACTTTATTCCCACCAATTGTGGAGGAACGTGGTACTGGAGCAACAACTGCTAGTGCTGCTGTAGCTGGTGGAGTAGTTGGGGCTTTGGCTGGAGCTGGAGCAGTAATAGCCAGCAAAATGGGTCAACCTGTATCTGAATCAGAACCAGAGTAGGAGATTGCTATGACAATCAAGCGACGTGATTTTTTAAAAGCAGTTGGTGGAGCATTTGCAGTTGGAACTGGAGAGACACAAGCTTTTCAGAGAGAAACTAAAACTATGCCGCCACAAGCAGTTGGAATGTTATATGATTCCACTCTGTGTATCGGTTGCAAAGCCTGTGTAGCTGCTTGTAAACAGGCTAATGATCATCCAGCTGAAATCGCTGATGAGCATCGAGAATGGAATGAAGGAACTTGGGATTCGGCGATTGATATTTCTGGTAAAACTTTGAATGTTATCAAATCTTACCAAAATGGTGATTTGAGTCAGAAAGACCGAGAAATAGATGGTTATGCATTTGTAAAACGCCATTGTTTACATTGTGTTGATCCTTCTTGTGTATCAGTTTGTCCAGTGTCGGCGATGGAAAAAGATCCAATCACCGGAATTGTAACTCATAATCCAGATGCTTGTATTGGCTGTCGATATTGTGTATTAGGCTGTCCTTTCTCAGTCCCGCAATTTGATTATGAAACTCCTTTCCCACAAATCCATAAATGTCAATTTTGCGTTCATCTTCAAGCTCAAGGTAAGTTACCAGCTTGTTGTGATGTCTGTCCAACAGGAGCTTCATTATTTGGTGATATGCAAGAGTTGAAACAGGAAGCAGAAAAAAGGTTAACGGCTAAATCTGGAGATTCTTATGAATTTCAACGAGGTAAACTCGGTGGAGACCGACTCAGCCATGTAGCCAATATTCCTGAATATCAGCAACATTTGTATGGAGATAAAGAAGCTGGTGGTACGCAAGTGGTGTATTTATCTGGAGTTCCTTTTGATAAATTAGGTCTACCAACTGATGTTCCAGAGTATTCTTATGCCAGTGTTTCTGAAGGCATTCAGCATACTTTATATAAAGGTTTAATTGCTCCACTGACGTTGTTAAGTGGTTTGATGTTTATGGCTTATCGCAATCGGAATCTTAAACCTACAGAAGAGGAGGATAAATCATGAGTTCCCATCAACCACTTGGTGGCAAGCTATTTACCACTCAGTTTTTAATTTTATCTATATTCGCCATAATTGCAGCTATATTTTTAGTCGAACGTTTTATCTTTGGTTTAGGTTCTGTAACTAATCTTAATAATGGCTATCCTTGGGGAATTTGGGTTGCAATTGATGTAGTTATCGGCACTGCATTTGGTTGTGGTGGTTTTATGATAGCACTGTTGGTGTATATCTTTAATCGGGGCAAATATCATCCGTTAGTCCGCCCAGCTTTGATGGCCAGTTTGTTTGGTTATTCTCTCGGTGGCATGGCGGTAGTGTTAGATTTAGGACGTTATTGGCAGATTTATAATATATTTTTACCTTGGTACGCTCAAATCAATTCGGTGATGTTTGAAGTAGCGTTATGTGTTACTGGCTATACTATCGTGTTGTGGATTGAATTCACTCCAGTATTTTTGGAACGTTTTGGTATCCATAAATTGCGACAGAAGTTAGAAAAGTTCTTATTCGTAATTATCGCTATTGGAGTGTTATTGCCAGTTATGCATCAATCTTCATTGGGAACGATGATGTTGGTAGCTGGATTTAAATTATCACCATTGTGGAATACTACGTTGTTACCGTTGTTATTTTTGGTCTCGGTAATGGCGATGGGTTATGCGATTGTGACTTTTGAAGCCTTGCTATCTTCAGCTGGTTTTAAACGGCCATATGATACTGTAATACTAAATAAATTATCTGGTATTATGTTAGTTTTATTAATAGGTTATCTAATAGTTAGGTTCGCTGATTTGATCATGCGAGACCAGTTGGGATTGGCTTTGGCTGGTGATTTGAATGGAACTATGTTTATTATTGAGAACATTTTGTTTGTAATACCAATTATCATTTTGGTTAATAAGACTAATCGCAATAATCCTCGTTGGTTGTTTATTGCAGCTATAAGTATGTTATTGGCTGGAATTATTTTCCGTCTTAACACTTATTTGATTGGTTTTGAACCAGGTGGTGGCTGGAACTATTTTCCTTCCGTTCCAGAACTATTAGTAACAGTAGGAATTTTTGCTATGGAAATTATGTTGTACTTGATATTTGTGAAGAAATTGCCAGTGTTGCATCGGGTTGAGGTTTAGATTCCTATCGTTCCCAGCGGTTTCGTCTCATCGTTATACATAAGTCTATTTTGCATTTGTAAGTCATTGATTTTGATGTCTGGTAATAGTAAATTAGAAACCGCTAATATATTTTAAATAAACTACTTAAATACTTGTGTATAACGATGAAGCGGTTTTGTTGGGAATGTCTACTATTATATTGCTCTGCGATATTTGGTTTAAATAGTAGTAAAATTTTGGGTAGTCCTAAAGAAAGTAGTGGTGCATAAAATTAAATAATATTAGCATTATAATGATGTATAAAATAAAAGATAGCTCCAATGTGATTAGAAAGCTTTTTAGAGAAAGAAAGAGTTTAACGAACTAAACGAGAAATACGTTGCCTCATGGTGCAATTAAAACGTTCAATCCGATTTGTAAGTCCAGTTTTTTTTCCAACAGATTTGTGACGTTTATTTGGAAAAATTGCATCATATGCTTTCCAAAAATCAGTAAATGAAACAGCACATTGACGATATACTGGTGGTAAAGAATCCCATAATCCTTCGGCTCCTTTTATATCACGATTACCAATATATATGCCAACAATCTCTTTAGTGTCAATATCAATAGCAAGCCAAATCCATTGTTTGTTATTTTTACACGTTACAAAAGACCACATTTCATCACATTGGATAGTAAGTTTACCTTTTTTTTTAGAGGTAACATTAATTACTTTTGGAACAGAATCATATTTATCGTTAACATAATTTTGTAACCAATACTCAGAAACTTCAACAACTCTGGCAATACCAGCTAGTGGAATTTTTTCTAACAACAATTTATCAATTAGGGTCTTTTTTTCTTCAGATATACAATTAGTTGGTTCTAAAATAAATTGCCTGTTACAATCTTTACAAGCATATTTTTGCTTTCCATTGTGAATGCTTCCATTTTTTATGATTTTTTCTGAGTTACATGTTGGGCAATTCATCATTTTTTCCTAAAGTATTTTATCTTATATTATGCACCACTACTTTGTTTAGGACTACCAAATTTTGATATTAAAAATGGCTTTACAATTAAATTTTATTAAAATATAATATATACATTATTATAATTAATACCTAATGTTAGCAAAAAGGTAAATTTAAGTTACTATTATGAACTCATTAAACAATTACAAATACGAAAATCTGATTCAAGATCAAAGTTATTGGCCTTTGCAAATTATTCAAGATGAATATGCCTGTGCTTTGGATATTCCTTTACGTATTTATAAGTTATCTGTAGTAAAAAACTTATGGGAAAATGAGAAAATTTTAAAAGAAAAGTTTTCCAGTGAGGAAAGATTTCATTCCTATGTTAAAGATATTGTAATTAATCCTTTTGAAAATATAAAACAAAAATTAAAAAAAGATAAAGAGTTTTGGCAGAAATTTTTTACAAAAGGAAGAGAAACATCTTGTTGGCTAACAAATCAAAGTTCAGGTTATTTTTTAATTCATAGTTTTCAAGAATCACCATTATGGCGTTGGTGGGAATTTTTCTTTTATTATAATGAATTTGTAATTAATGCAAAGACTAGTGGTACAGAATACTATTTTGTTCAAGCTGGTGAACATTTACACATAGCATATCAAAGTATATCGTTTAAACAAGCTGGGGATTGTTTAATAATAGCAGGTCCAGTTTGGATACCTATCGGAAATATGGCAGGTTCAGATTTTGAAGAAAAACGGGTCAAACCACTAATAATAAGTGTTCTAAATATAAATGATGAAATAACAATTCATGAATCTGCTTTAATACGTATGGGTAATAATCGTTTTCCAATGAGTCAAGATTATTTACAAAATAGATTGCAAAGAACAATTAAAGCTTTCAATCAAGTTTTAGAAATGTCTATACCAGAAAATTATGTTTTACATCGTTGTGATCATGTTAAACTTGCTGAATGGTCTTTGTTTTCTTTAGGGTTACACAAGAGATTAGCTACTGAAGATTGTAATAAAAAAGAACAAATACTAAATATATTAAGAGAAGGTGAACCAATTTATGCTCGTTTAGACCATCCTGAAGGTTTTGGGAAGGACAATATAGTACCACCATGGGTAGAAACTAAATGGGATGAGGAATTATTACCTAATTTTGTTTTGCAAAAGGAATCACCACCAGAAAAAAATAGAATTTATAGTTTACATGTTGAATTGTCAGATAAATTTTATGAAGAATGTAAAAAGACTTTTGAAAATACTCTAGCAACTTTCTTAAATCGTATTTTTACTCGGAGAAGTACAAGGAAAAATAGTGCTTTATTAGTGATAAGAAAATGGTTAAGTGATCGTTTTAAAATTATTAAAGAAGAAGAAAAAAACAAAATATATAATGATCTATGCAGTTGGATAAGTGATCGAATCATTGCTGATCAAGTTATTTTGTATTACTATAATCATGGTAAACGATGTGTAAAAAAATTAGGTTTTTATGGTAGGACAAGTGAAGCAGAAAAATGGGAAAAAGCTATTCCAGACTATATGGAAAAAGCAGGTAAAAAAAAACGTAACAATTCGATTTGTTATCGATGTATAGATACAGGAGAAATAAAATTTTGTAGAATGTTCGATCCAGAAACAGGAGAATCCATACCAGAAAATGAGAATATTTTAGAGAAACCAGATAATATAACCATTTCAAATAGAAGTGTGATTGCTACTCCAATTTTGGTTTTTGGTAGAGTATGGGGAGTATTAGAAGTCAGTGGTATCTATCCATATCAATTTTGTTGGAACAATAAGACTTTTATAGAAGAACTTGTAAGCATATTAAGTCCTTTTTTTTATCAACAACATTTTCTAGAACGGTTAAATAAATTAAGTGAAGTCACTATTGAACATGATAATCTTGACATGGCATATCAAAATATTGCTCATCAAATTGCTGTTCTTTTTTTGAGCCATAGTGCAACATTGTGGATTAAATCTAACAGTGATTATAAATGTGTAGGTTGCTATAATCCTGATGATAAATTAACACAGTATATTATTCCTAAAAATGATACTGAATGTGAAAATAGTAATAGCGAAATAATAAAAGGTATCATTTCAAAAAAAGAAAGTATTCATCAAGAAGAATTAAATTTTGAACAAAACAATTCAGAATTCTTTAATATGGATTGGAAAAAGAAACAAACTTCTAATTTATTTACAAAATTGGAGATTAAACATATATGTGTAGTCCCTATTTATACAGTTAGCAAAGAAGTAATTGGTTGTTTCTTCTTATACTCACAAACCATAAATAATTTTGATGAAAGATGGGAAGCAAAAATTATTTCCATTATGCGACATATAGCTTTATTATTGGAAAATTTGGACATTCAACATAAAAGAGAACAACGAAATCGTAATGCCATTGCTCATGAAATGAAACAAAATGCAGATCTTATTGAAGATCGATCAGAAAGTTTAGTAAAATATATTCATGCTAATTTTAATCCAGATGAGAATCATAAACATCGTATGGAGAATCTTATGCGTGATTTAAAAGTATTTAACAATGATTTATTAGAGGATATAGACTTTTTTTCTAATAATGAGTATGTATTTAAAAGAAATAAGAATCCGGTTGTTTTGAAAGCTAAAAGTATTATTGAACGTGAACCTATAGAAATGGTTAAACCTTCTAATTTTCGGGAGCAATTTAATATAGAAGCACGTTCTTATTGGCAAATACAAAAATTAGATAGAACTGAAATTGATTATGATGGTCCACCCGAATATAAACAACCTTATTTAAAAATACATGCTTCCAACTTACGTCTTATATTAAAAAATTTACTTGGGAATGCGTTTAAATATGCTTTTCCTAGTACTTTAATTGAAGCCAAAGTGATTTATGCTAAATATGGTCTCCAATTTACAATTAGCAACAAAGGAACATACCTTAAAGAAGAAGATGAATTTCATTTATTTGAAGAAGGTTTTCGAGGAAGTAATACAACCATAAATACTCATGATAAATCAGGTCAAGGTATGGGATTATTTATTGTGAAACAAGTATGTCTATTATATGGTATTGATATCCGTTATTCTTATGCAAAAAGCGATAATATTTTATGGAAGTATAATTTTATTTTATCATTTCCATCTAAACTAGTTGTTACCAACAGAGATAATTAATATGAAAACATTACTTTGGTTAGAAGATGATCCAAGAACAGTACAGGAACAAATATATTTTGTTAGAAAACATTTTTCTGTAGAATTAGTTTCTCAACCACATGAATTTGCAAATATCCTTAATGACAGTAAATATGATGTGCAAGCAATTATTTTGGATATTATGCTTTTGGGTGTGAATGATCTTAGCACTTTAGATATAGATGCTGATACAGAGATGGGATATGAGGCTGGATGGAGAGTCTTAGAATATTACCTACGAGCAGATAATTCAAATTTTGAGAATATTCCTGTACTTGTCCTTTCTGTCCGTTCCCCAAAACATAAACAAAAATTATTAGATGATTTAAATAAACGTAAGGGTGCTAAAATTGATTTTATTGGTAAGCGGGAGAAACATAAGAAAGGTGAAAAAAATTGGAATGATAAATTTGCAGATTGGATTAGAGCAGTTGAATCAGGGGGAAAAATATAATGAAACAATTTATTAGAGTTAGAGGATACAGGGATTTTTTTGTGTTTGGAATTTCCTTTATGATTTTTATATTTTACATTTTTTCAGTACCATACTTGTTTGCACTTCATACTATAATAGATGAAGTTGGTAATCCTAAAACAGCATGTGAACCAACATGTTTGGAGCTTAATAATATCCTTGCAGAACAAAAAAAGTTAGATGATAGCAAAGCTATTAGTAATCTAACTAATTCGATATATTACCTCACTCTTTTGATAATGCTATTTACTGTAGCAGTACCTTTTATTTTGTATATACAACAGAATAAACGAGCAGATGATATGAAAAATTTGGTTGCAGAAAAAGTTAATACAATGAAAGAAACACTTGCAGCTATCCAAAAAGAACATGAAAACATGGAGTATAAGATTCGTAATGAAATACAAGATAAGTTTCATGATGAAGTAATAGATATTTTAACAAAGAAACTCAATCAACACATGAAATATCATAATGAAATTATGCAATTAAAAATAAATCAGCAAACTGCCAAACATGAAGATAGTTTATATTATGCTGAAAGGGTACACTTAGATTTGCTGACAGAAGGGCGACCAAAGGAGGGAACATTAGATAGTGTAGTGGAATGGGTAGTTAAACAACAAGAAGATCATGTTACATTATTAGAGCTTATTTCTCCAAAAGAAAAAGAAACATTTTCTGCTTTAGGTATTTTTGAACAACGTGATGACTTACCACAATCATTTTTAACCTTGTTAAGATTCCTTCATGAACAAGACAGATTGCCGGGTGATAGTGCAATTAAAGCCATGAGAATAGCACAAGAAAAATTTGAAGAATCACTTGATGAACCAACAGAGGAAAGTAATAAAATATAAATAGTTACAAACCATTGACACAGAGATAAATTATGCAAGAATTACAAGCTATTAAATATGGAGAAGTTGAACTAATTCCTGGGATTAAATGTGATGTTTATATCCTAAATAACAATTCAACAGTTCTTAGTGAACGTGGAACTGCTGAGTTGTTGGGAATGAACCATAAAGCTTTACAGAACGTGGCGACTACTGGCATCCCAAAACGGCTTAAACCATTCATTAATAATGATTTTAGCGTGGCGACTACTTTGGTAAAAGTAACCGCAAAAAATAGTCCACACAAAGGTAGAAAAATTATTGTTTATGATAGTAACTTTGTAGAATCATTAATACGTGCATATGTTATGGCAATTGGTCATAATGTCTTACAAAAGAATCAAATGCACATTGGAAGAAGATGTGCAATATTACAATCTGCTCTGGTTTGCAGTGCTTTAAAAGCTGCCATTCAACAAGCCTGTGGCATAACCCCAAACATCCAACAAACTGTCCAAGAACAATGTATTAAACTAATGAAACAATTTGGTTTAAAAGCTTCTTTCCCAGAAGAAATATATACTAAGAAAGACATTACCAATTTCCTAGATAAACCAGCCAGTACCTTAAACAACTACCTAAAAAAGCACAATATTTCCTACGAAAAGATTGACCATGAAACAATCAAAGCTCATGGTGGTAAAGCAAACCGAATGAATGGTTATAATTTGGAACCTATCAGCAAGATTATATTAGGTATGGATTCAGTAGTTGGTATTGAACTGAAAAAACAGATTTTTGGTAATACTGGCACGTTGGTTAGGACAGATACCAAAGGTGAAATAGAATAGCAACAAGTTCTAGCTCAAGTATTTGCAGGATTTGGATTTCATCACAACTATACAATCGGTAGTTACCGAGCCTACTTCTTCGTCAAAGACCTAAGATTAATCCTAGAATGCAATGGTTACGTGCGAGATGTTAGATTATAATCTATTGAAATATATAGATAAATATCTGAATTTGTAATGACAATTACAAATTTAACTGATTAGGCAGTTGGTGTAATCGACCAATCCACTGTATACAATGTGGAAAAAATGACTTCATACTGATTAAGAGTAGTTTCTTTTCTGGGTAAGCAGCATGAACAGAGATGGACACTAAGTAATGCAAGTGTATGTGCTATGAGTAAAGAGTGTTAATTGAAGTTTCGTTATGCATAATCCAAAAAAAATTAGGTGGTATGAAAGTTTGTACCCGCTTTCATAAGTATACCAAGCACCTACGGAATACAGACAGACTCTAAGGCACAAGATATACCAAATCGGAACATCGAAAGAATGTATGCACTCAAGCAGAATCCTTTAAACTGAAGGTAACGCAGTTCTTGGGTAGGATACGGTGGGAAGTTGCAAGACTGATTAACCGTCCCTAATTTAATTTATAAATGTGTGTTATGAAATTGGGTAATGTATATCAATTATAGAAATTAAGCAATTAATTATGATAGAACAACTAAATCTGAACTTTACCTTGAGTAGCTGTAATTTACCATTATGGAGAAATGTTAATGATAAATTGGCAACTATATTCTGGAAGAAGTTAGAGAAAAATGTTCTCAATATACAGAAACGAATTTATAAAGCTATAAAAGCTGGAAAAATAGTCAAAGCTAAGAAACTAGCTAAACTATTATTGAGAAGCACAAGTTCAATTATTTTGAATGTCAGACGGGTAACCCAAGACAGGGAGGGCTAGTTCAAAGTAAAAAAATTAAATATAAAACATGATATTATAAAGAGAATAAGGTAGTCCTCCAGAAAGTAGTGGTGTATAATATATTCAAAAATATTAAGGAAAAAATAATGAATTGTCCAAC
>JQIA01001347.1_pt1 | contig 13132 bp, 11 predicted proteins | sample 811431 | NCBI WGS metagenome assembly JQIA01 (sample SAMN02998118, study PRJNA258478) | marine sediment metagenome | biome: marine; feature: seafloor; material: sediment; isolation source: oil-polluted sediment collected from 3 locations (0.5 km, 0.7 km and 0.9 km)... | place: USA: Gulf of Mexico ... | reverse complement strand
ATAAGAAGAAGCAAGAGGAGATACTAGCCTCTGGCTCTAAAGCAATGGAGCTGTCTAAATATTGGAGCTTGGAAGACTTACAGAGGTCAAAGAATATGAAACAAACTAGGGAGCAAAGGCTTAGTGGCACAACCCCCGCTGATGAGGCTGGGCAAACTAGCTCGTTTAGTGTCTCTGAGGGGTCTGCACCTAACCCAATGACAGGGTTTAGAATAAACAGGGGTAGGCCTGGTGATGATATGGTCTCCTTGTATGAGGATAGTGTATCAAGAGCTTGGGCTAACTCTGACCCAGCCGCAGACTTTATCTCAGCCCAAGAGAGTAGGTCAAACGATAAGAAAAAGAATAATAACGATGAAGTAGAAAAGGCTAGTAAGCAGTCAGCAGCTTCTATAAAGGAGTTAGGCAGGCAAGCTAAGACAGCAGCAACAGCAATGGTAGAGCTTAGTGGAGTAGCATTAGCTGGAAACAAGTCTGCTATGGAGGAAAGCAGACTCGCAGATGAGACTGGAATAAATGCTAACAAGCTTAGAGGTATGCGTAAGGTTCTAGAGTTAGGTGGGGTAAGTACTTCTAGTATAGACGATATGTTTAATAAATCTGGAGACTTAGTTACTGGCCTAAATAATGAGCTAACTGGTGTAGATAAATTCTTAGAGTTAGAGACAGCTCGTGCAACAAGTAACCTACCAGAAATACGTGCAATGAAGTCCTTTGACTTCACTGATCTAAAAGGAAAAGATCACCAGCAAATGTTGGGATTTTCGCTAGGTCTATTAGAAGGGAAATCCCCAGAAGCAAAGACTGCCCTAGCTAAGATGTTTGGCATAAGGTCTTTGCCTACCTTCAAAGGTTCCTCAGAGGACGTACTAGATGCTTGGGATGAAGAGCTTGATGTTCCTGCACAATTAGAGATGCTTAAGGGTGTGCAAGAGTTTACACAGCCTCTAAGAGATTTCACAGAAGGATTTGGAGAGTATGGTGAGTTAGCAGGCACAGCAGCAGCAGGAATAGCTACAGGCGGAACAGTACTTGCAACTAAGACTGGACGTAAAGCTGTAAAGGGTATAGGTAAAATTCTTACTGGGCCTGCCTCTAAAGCTATTGGGAAGGTAAAAGCTAACAGGGCAATTAAAGCCGAAGCTTGGAAGAACAACTCCCCATTAAATAATCTCAAGGCATCTGCTAGTACTGCCTCTAAGGCAACAAGAGCTTTATCAATAGCTGGTAAAGTACTACCTGGCACAGCTTTAATGGCTGTTCCTATGGCTGTAAGGTCTCTGGGTGGCATTGAGGATGATGACTCCTTGGCAGATAGTGCTATGGACGTTATGGAATTTGCCGCTGCTGGTGCAATGATAGGTTCAGTAATACCTGGAGCTGGCACAATAGTAGGTGCTGGAGTAGGTGCAGCAGTAGGTTTAGCTGTAGAGGCTACTCAGTTCTTTATGGATGATCCAGTTCCTAGCAAAGACATTGGCCCCATACAAGGTATGCAGTCTGATGAAGCTACTCAGCCAACCGTCTTTAACATTGAAGTAAATACTTCTATTGATAAGGATGGAGTCACCACTGAGGTAACTGAGAATGGGGAGCAGATTTACTTAGAGGAAGATAATGCAACTGGGTTTTCACAATAACTAGGAGGTTGAAATGCAAGAAGATTTTGGTCAAGAAGTTATTTTGACTGTGCACAATTCAGAAGGAGATAAGGTTGTATTTGATGCAGCAGGGCTTAGGGTAGATTTTGATGTTAGGTTGATAAATGGTTTTAGTCGAGGAACTTTTACCATTTACAATATAAAGGAAGCTACTATTAAGGCTATCTCTAATGGAGAGAACTATGTAACAGTAAAAACTAAATTGCATGGTAGGCAAGAGTTTACAGTAGCAAACAGTTTCTTTGTAAGTAACGTATTAGAAGAGAAAAAGTTGCCTAATAGTATTACCACTCTGTACTGCTACGATAAATTGAGAAAACAGTTCCTAGAGAATGTGGTAGATATAACTGTTAAGGATACTACCTTAAGAAAGGAGATCTCTACAATATGTTCTGTGGCAGGGTTTAAAGGAAAGATAAACTTCCAGTCTTTCCCGAGTGGCAAACTGGATCAAGTGCCACCTAATAGCAAGTCTCCACATCACGGCACTGCTCAACAATGTCTACGAAGATTACAAACTACCCACAGATTTAATATGTTTACTGACATTGATATAGGTATTACTTGCATGTACTTACCTACAGTTGATGAATTGAAGTACACAGAATTGGCAGATAAGCCCAGTCCCATTGTACTAGATGTAAATAATATGAGAGCTAACCCAAAGATAGGGCCAGCTACACTATTTGTCACTAGCAACTTGGATGGGAACATTAGGCCAGCGTCAGTAATAGATATTTCTGAAATGTTAACTGTAGGAGTAGAGGCTGATGAAAGAGTAATACAGATAGCTAATGGGTTTCTTAAAAACACTGTTGCAGGATTCTCAAGGTATCAAGTACTAACAGTACAACATACAGGATCGAACTTTACCAGTTTGTGGAAAACTATAGCTACAGCATCTTCCCCATCCGTAGGGAAGAACATGCCAACACTAAGCTGGCACAAAGGAACTTAATATGGCTAAATTAACACCAGCCCGTATTACTTACTTTATAGGAGAGTCAGAGCAAGATATTAGGTTCCACTCAGTAATTTCTGAGGGCCACCAAGCAACGTCAGAGGTAACTAAATACCCTGTACAATCTGGCTTCCAAATAAGTAATCACTCTATACGGCAAAACAGAAAGATAAGTATAGAAGCTATTATATCAAACACCTTAATGCAAGGAGGTAAGACTTCCTACCAATACTCTGTAAGCGATAATAGCAAGACTATATTTAATGCGCTAAGAGACCTAGTAAACTTAAAGACTAAAACCAAGGTATTAACTAACCTTGGGGTATATGATCCAGTAGTGTTCACCAGTTTTAAAACTAAGCAGATGGCTGGCATGGTAGACTCCATGAAGGTTATCTTAGTAGGTGAAGAACTACAGGTAGCAGATGCTATTAATGGAACTGCCCCTACTCCAGTTAGTTGGACTCTCTTGTCTGCTGCTAAGGCAGAAGCAAGGAAAGATGATCTAGCAGCAGCAGGAGTTATCATATGTGAAGGAGCTTCATTTGAGGAAGCAGTAGTCGAGTTAGGTAAGGATTTCTCTATTGAAAACTTAACCTCCACTGGTAGGGCTATCTCTACCACATACGAAAACCTTGGAGCTGATTTAACCACTGGCATGTATGAGTATATTGTACATACAACTGATACCGATCTGTATCAAGCAGTGGGTGACCTTGTTGGGCAGACTCCAACTGAGATCTCCAGTAAAGTTGCAGCAGGAGTTAGTGGAGTAAGTGGTTGTGTAGTAGAAGGAACAGTTACTATAGCGGTAGATGAAATTATTGACACCATTGACACTGCTATGGGGGAATTAAAAAGGTCTGGGTTTGGCGTTCTTTATGAGACCATGCTTATGTCTAGTGATGAAGTTGGGCAAGATCTTATTGGAATGACCTCTGGCTGTGTAGTTAGAGGCATTACAGGCTATGTAGACCAATTTCCTTTCCAACCTGGAGAGTCTTTGCCTTCTGCCATAGACATTTTAAATGGTGCAATCAACTTTGGGGCAGCAAAATCTAACCCAAATAAGTCTGTCACTGGAGGAGCACCAACTACCTCTACTATATTAACTAGAATTACTTGTCCAACGGAGGAAGGGTAATGCATTTTTCAGATTACAACTTCAACCTGCCGGGCAGGATAGTTGAATACTTCCCTCTAACACAAACAGCTACAGTTAGGATATGTGTAGAGAGGAACTATGACTCCTCAGAGGCTTTAGGAGCAAGTGTCGTAAGAGGCCTGCTAGAAGATGTACCTGTACACACTCCCTCTGGAGGTGGCTGGTCTCTTACTATGCCTATTACTATAGGTGATACCTGCATACTATTCTTTAGTCAGATTGGTTACGATCACTGGCTGTATAAAGACAATGATGAAGCAGGTACTTTCCAAGGTCAACCCATGTTCTGGACTGAACGTAAGTTTAGCTTACAAGATGGGTATGCCTTAGTAGGACTTAATACACTACCAAGAGCCATAACGAACTACTCTGCTGAGAGTTCACAATGGAGGGATGCTAATGCCACCCAAATGATAAGCTTAAATAGTGATGGGACAATATCAATAAACAGCTTATCTAAGGTTACTGTCACAGCTCCAGAGGTAGAGGTAATAGCAGAAACCTCTGTCACTCTTACTACTCCACTAACTACTTGTACTGGAGACCTTAGTGTATCAGGGAATACCAGTATAGGAGGTAATGCTACTATAGCAGGCTCTACTGTCTCAACTGGGGAAGTTACAGGTAACGGTATTGCACTGTCTACCCACATGCACCCTGGAGATGGTGGTACAGGCTCAGGCCCGAATACAGGAGTGCCTTTATGAGTACTTACTTAGCACTTGATAAGGATACTAATGACTTAATCTTCCCAACTGGAGGAGGGGTATCCAGAGTTGAGGAAGGTAGATTTATAGTTCAACAGGTGTCTAGCAAACTAAAAGCTTGGCTAGGCGAATGGGCTTTAGATCCCTCAGTAGGTTGGGTAAACCTAGAAGACTTTAAGAAAGACTACGACCTCTTTGACATAGAAGACAGAGCAAGAACTATCATACTAGGAACGGATGGAGTTAGTGAAGTGAATAGTATTGTATCTACCTTTGAGGGTAGGAAGCTTGCTCTTCATGTTGAAGCTAAAACTACCTACGGAGAGATTAACTTAACAATACCTTGGGGAGCTACCTAATGGCAGGCTTAACAGATGAGGGCTTTACTGCCCTATCTCACGATGAGATACTGGAGAGGATTCAGGCTAGGCTTGAAGTACTAAACCCTGGGTTTGATTTCAGCCCAGAGTCTCCTGATGGACAGTACGTTGAAATCTTTGGCTTTGAACTATCCCAAATCTGGGCACAGTTGAGCCTTGTGTATGGTTCTGGAGACCCCAGGACAGCTACAGGACAGGCACTAAGAAACATAGGGTTTATGTCTGGTGTGTTGATGAACAATGCTGACAGAAGCTATGCTACTATTGGTCTTGTTGGGACTGCTGACACAGTTGTACCAGCTTCCAGTGAAGTGTCTGATGCAGAGGGCAACATCTTTGTGACAGAGTTTGATGCAGTAATCCCTACAAATATTAATGTATTAGCAGTTAATGCAGGCAAGACTCCTGTACTAGCAGGCTCTATAGTAAATATTGTAACACCTATCGCTGGTTGGACTAGTGTTACTCATACAGCTGATGGAGTAATTGGCACAAGCCCAGAGACAGAGCAACACTTTAGGAACAAGCGTACTCGTTCTGTAATGATCTCTTCTGAGAGTGTGACTGATGCTCTACAGGCTAAACTAGTAGAGTTAGGATTAGATCAAATATCTATTGTTAACAATGACACTGATGGTGTTTTGGCAGATGGTACTCCAGTAGGAGCCATACATATAACTATTACTGATACAACTATCACCGATCAGATTATTGCAGATACTATACTTAAGTATAAGAGTCTTGGCACTCCAACTTATGGTACAACTACTATCTACTCACTAGATAGCCAAGGGTATAGCCATGAGATTAAGTTTAGTAAGGCTGCTGCTGTAGATGTAGAGATTACACTAGACGTAACCTACCTAAGCTCAGATACTTCTGGAGCTAGTGAAAGTATAACAGCAGAGCTATACAACTACGTTAATAATCTTATAACTGGTGAAGACGTTATCTGGTCAAGAATGTTTGGTCTAATTACTCCTTATGGGAAAGCTCAGGTTAACTCTTTGCAAATAGGTGTACTAGGTGGCTCTTTAGGTACTAGCAATATAGCAGTACCAGATTCTCAGTTTGCTGCTATTCAGTCTACCGATATTAGTATTTCGATTACCTAGGAGGTACTATGCCGGTATTTACTGAAAAGAGTTTAACTAATATAGTATCACTAGACAAAGGGACTACTACTTTTGATGGGTTGTTGCTAGATCAGTATAGAGCTAGCCCTAACCTAAATGCTTATGCAGGAGCTTTCCTGGCTGAGTTTGACCTACTATTTGAGCAAGCTGAGAGAATGTATCTTGGCAGGTTTATGGAGTATGCTACAGGGGATCAGCTTAATACCCTTGGTGAGATTGTTGGTATTAGTAGAGAGCTAACTATTGATAGCACTAACTTTGGATTTATGTACGATCCTCTGTCTGATACCTTTGGTACAATAAGTGATAACAGTATAGGAAGTGTATTCTTATCTATTAATCCCTTGGTCGTGCAGTTGGAGGATAGTGTATTTAGAAGGGTGGTAAGAGCCAAGGCTATGTGCAATGGTGCAAAGTTCCAGAATTTAGAATTTATGTACTATGTAATATCTATATTAATTGGGGAAGTGCCTTCCACCTTCGAGTTGCGCCACGATATAGATGTGTACTACAAGAACCAGTTTGGTTTTGAATACACTACAGAGTCAAGCACTTTTGGAACTACTGGGGATGCAGACATAGGAGGGGTGCTAGAATCTATTAACTCTGCTAGGTCACATATTGCACCTGAGATTAATAAGATAATCCTAACTCTAGAGGGTGCTAAATCTAGTGTAGAAGCTTTAAGCTTGATAAAGTCTATGAAGCAATACTTCGTACCTTCTGGGTACATGTTTGAATTTAACTTAATTTAAGGAGCCTAATATGGCGCAGAAAACATTTCCAACTTGGGCTACTACCCCAACTACCGTAACTAATGGAGACCCCAGTTTAGAAGATCCTGGGGCAACATTAAAACAGTTTGGTTGGGACATTGTAAAGCCACTAGTACAACACTTTAATTGGATGTTTAATATAATTGGGTACTTTATTAAGGCCAATAACGAGATTAAGGTAGAACCCACTACTTACGAAGCAGAGATTGGTGAGTCAGTGTTGATCGATAACTCAACGGCAAATTCCACTGGACTACTTCCTGCCCTTCCTCTTGATAGGCAGAAGGTATCTTTTGGAGGTACTGACCCCTTATCCACTTACTCAGTGACAATTAGTGGTAATGGGAACGATATTATGGAGCTTGGAGTTACTGACCTGACTTTAGATATTAATGACAGAATGTATGAATTTACTTGGGACACCACGACTAGCTTGTGGGAGTTCAGTATAGGGAACTTAAGAGGTAAAGTGTAAATGGCTACTAAACTAGCAAGTGATTATTTTGATGAAGGAGCGGCAGGATTACCAATAGTAGACTTGCCCGTTAACCTAACACCGGCAGACAGCTCTACAGTTATAAAACCAAAACCCACTCTAGTATCCGCTGGGTACAATAGTTTGTATGGTAAAGCTCAAGCAGAGGCTGAGTTTATCGTGTGGGATGCTGCTGGCACATCTATTATACAGCAGTCTGGAGTGTTAGTTCCATCAGACCCCAACTTACCTATAGTAGAATGGGAAGTACCTGTTGGGTTAGCATTAGGCACAAACTTTAGGTGGAGTCATAAGTTTAAATCTGTAGCTGGTGAGGATTCGGTAGAGTCTGAGCAGACTACATTTACTGTGCCTGCTAACTACGTAAACAAGCCATCCATTACTGCCCCTACAGCAGACGAAACTGGGGTATTCCCTCCTTTAGCAGCTACCAGTAATGCCTTCTCTTATGTAGGTGCGGTTCAGACACAAGACCTAGTACAGTGGGTTGTGTATAATGACGAAGACCTTACTGATATTTTCTATGACTCAGGCAACATAGCTACAGATTTTCAAGCTAAGACTATTGAAGCTTTAGTCCTGGGGGAGAACTCTTATTGGATAACTAAGCGCGATAGTGGAGCAACCTCTGGCTTCGGAGAGTTTGCTGATGCAGTGAAGTTTACTACTGACGTAGCTCCCTCTACTGACCCAGTAAGAACTCCTACTAATACTTCTCCTACGGACACTGAGACTGGGGTATCAAACCCCACGTTAGTTGGAGATAATTATGCTGCACTCTATAATCTAGGGCATGATAAATCTCAGTTTAGGGTGTCCACCACCCAGGATATGCAAAGCTTGGTGTATGACTCTGGTTTTATATCTCCATCCATAAGCCATACAGTAGGTGGAGGAATTTTATCTGTCTTAACTCAGTATTACTGGGACGTTAGGTATCGTAACACTGATGGTGTTTGGTCACTTAGATCAACTGCAACTACCTTTACAACTGGAGCTGTTTTAACATACCTATCTCAGCCTACTATCACATATCCTACAGAGGGTTTGACAGAGGTAAGTAGGCAACCAACTTTAACAGGCAGCGCATTTAATGTGGTAGGAGGCACTGATTCTCATATATCTTCTAGATGGGAGGTATCTACAGATGTTGGGTTTATTAACTTAATACATGATACTGGATTTGTTGGGGATCTTACTTCTTATACACTACCATTTGATACACTAGTAGGGCTTACAACCTATTATGTCAGGGTAACTTACGTTGGGGGATCACTGGGGGAGACTGAAAGTTCTCCGGTGATCTCTTTTGTTACAACTAACCTGTTTGTAGATTGGCATAGCTACGATGGAACAGCAGATGGGGCAACGATGCAAACTCCAACTTCCAATTCATCGAGCTATACTACTGAGTTATTGAGTCTATCTAATGATCTTCTTGCCGTACTTTCAGATCAAGGAGTAGATGTTAGAACTACTATGTACAGGAAGGTAGACACTAATGTTAGTATACTTTCAAGTATTGCATTTACTACTGGATCAAACATTTTAGGGGGCTTCCCCTATAATAACTCTGTATTGCTAGACGGCAGCACACTTAGGGTTTATGAAGAAGATGGGATTAACTTTGATGATAAGGTAGTCTCTCCAACCCTAACCCTACCATCTAGTAGGCCTAATGGGTCAAAGGGATATGCTCAGTATAGTGATAAGTTGTTTTACGTTGGCAACTCAAATACCATATATGGCTTTGCAGTAGATGAAGCTGGGGTTAACGTATCCTGGGGATCTATAAGTTCTCCTGCAACTACAGGTAGAATAATTACACTAAGTCCAAACAAGATTTTCTTATTGGGAGGAAGTGATCTTAGCTCTACTAACTACTCAATAGCTACCTTTACTGCTGGTGGAGTTTCAGGAACCCAGATAGATACGGTTACTAGGTCTACTTTAACCCATGACGTAGGTGCAATAGTTATAGAATGGTTTAGTGATGACTATGTTGGAGTGTTTAGACCTAATGGGTCAGATGACATGCTTGTAGATGTCTACTCAGTAGATGAGGGAGGCTTACTGGCCCAAGTATCTGTAGATCATGTAATAGGAGACCTATCTACGACCGAGACATATTGTGCTACAAGAGTAACAGACACCTTAAATACTGTAATGTTATTCTCCAGCGATGGAAATCATGTAGTGTCTTATGATTCTGACCTAGACATAGTTGCTATTGAAGCAGAGGTAGTCACTCCCAGAACAGATACAAACGTATACTTCACAGAAGCAGTGCTGTTGGCGGACAAGAACATATTTTGTATTACTAGTGATGGTAGTCCAGAAAAAGTACAAATAATTAGCGCAAGGGTATAAAGTATGAAATATGCGATTACGAAAGGAGATATACTACAAACTGCCCCAGCAGAGGTTACGAGAGAACCTAGGAGCGGAGAGAAAAGGGTAAAATGTATTTATTCCAGGAAGGATACTAACCCCATAATGCAGCACTTCCAGGGATACAAACTGGAAAGTATAGCGGGGAACAAGGCATACTTATCTGGCAGCTATAAGGAGACCAACTTAGAGGAGTCTAAAGAAGAAGCTACTAAGCTATTAAGTAGTAAGAGTCAGGAGGTTAGAGAGGCTGGCTTTATTAGTGTAGTAACGGGACTTTGGACTGGTGCCTTAACTAAAGATGCAATTATTAGGGCAAGTATAGTAGCCAACTCTGCTCGTAATGCCGTTACAGGTGGTAGGCCTACTGGAGTAAGGAACTATAAAGTGGCTGGCTCCAATACCTTCATACAACTTACCAACAAGGATATTTCAGACCTTGATGATGAGATAAATGGAGATACTGGGTTTATCCAGCAGTGCTATGACAGGGAAGAGGAAATCTCTACATTGGTTGATGGGGTACTAACAGACGCTCAAGCGGTGTCTGACCTGTACTACTCCGTTATTGATGCTGGATGGCCTGACCATGTTACAGCTTAACTAGGTAAGAAGATAGATTGGCCCTACTAAGAGATTGGTAGGGCTTTAATCCTTCTGAGAGGCTTTAAACGGCCTTTTCAGGGGCTTTATTTATACCTATAACAACGTACTGGGAGATCGCTAAACGCCCGGAAAAGTAGGTATAACTAAGGCTCACGAGGCGAAGCCGCCCTACCCAGACCTTATCCATCAAATCTCAGTCATTACTAAGCTAATGTACATATCTGAGGCAACTAACCTGTCCTGGCCAAGTAACTTACTTGCTCTGACTTGTAACTTCCCAGCACTTGGTGTTAGGATAGGCTGTCGAGACTCTTAGTAGACTATTATAGAAGAACTAACCAGCAGGAATGCCTAGGTTGTGTAGAAAGCCTAAGTAACTGCTCGTCAGGCTTGGTGATAAATTAAAAAATTTTAGGAATCGTAAGTGCTTGTGGGGCTAGGGGAGGTGGAAGTGGATAAGGAGTCTCTTTACCTTTATCTATTCTATTTATCTATTACTTAACTAACGAGGTTCAACATGACTATCATTACTACCATTACTATCATCACTATCATTACATTAGCACTTAAGAAGAGTAAGAAGACAGTTCGAGTACAAGCAACAAGATACACAACACACAGTGAGTTCAAAGCTTTTCCTAAGCAAGCAACTATCACTAAGCTTTACAAGTAACAACTAACTTAACTAACTAAAGAGAACTAACTATGACTAATTCATACACTAAAGAGAGTAACAACATGATTAACCTAATGCAAGAAGTTAACAAGTCAGCAATACTTTCTACAATGGCAGCAGATTTATTCCATAACGGACTAACTCCAATCGACTCATTCAAGGTAGCAACAGCCTTCATAGGTGCTACTGACTACATAGATGACACTATGGAGGAGTTCTGGGATGAGTTCCTAGATGGCCTGGAGTTGGTAGAGGTTAGGCTACAAGATAGCAGGGATCAGAAGGCAGTGATAGAGTATGAGGATACTAAGCTAGATATGACTTCTGCCCAGGAGGCACTTATAGCCTCAGACTACCTTACAGTCAAGGATGAGGGACTAGTGCTTGGTAGTAGGCTAGAAGATCTCCTTATGCAAAGGTCAGAGGCGTATGCACCAACCACTGGTGAGATACAACGTAGGTTCAACTACGCACCTGTTGTATTCTCCAACCTCTTCGTAGAGGCTGTACATGCCTTAGAGTCCACTGAGTACACAGTTGATGAGCATATACTAAGCATTGCCTTACAAGTCCAAGCTAAGTTAGGCGAGGACAATGATAAGGAGGGATATGTAATCAAAGGCTGTCAGGCAATGGATAACTCATTAGCCTACAAGTCAGAGTTCAAGGGAGACAGACGAGGTAGAATATACCAAGCTGCCTGTCATGGGCCTAATGGTCAAGCTAGTGATAGGTCTCGTGCGTTGATGGATTTGGTTGGAGTGCCTACTGACTACAATGTCAAGGAAGTGTACCAGCACATAATGCATGAGATGGAGGATATGACCAAGGACGTAAGGAAGGCTGTTGGAGAGCTTAACAGCATTGGTGAGGTACAGTTTATCATCAATAACTTGGGAGAAGGAGCACCCGTTACTAAGCCTTGGTCATTTGTTAAGGCAGCTAAGTTGATGAAGGAGATCAAGTTGGGTAATCGTCCATACATTGGGATGGCAGTAGGACTTGATGCTAAGTGCTCTGGCCCACAGATTGCCTCGTTGATGGTAGGTGACATACAGATTGCACAGGCTTGTGGAATGAGCTTAGTGGAAATGGATGATGCTTATATGTTAGCTCAGTTGGCACTAGAGAAGGCAGGGTTCAGTGGTATAACAAGAGCCATTGTCAAGAAACCATACATGGGTATCTTTTATGGTCAAGGATGGGCTGCATTCACCAACATCAAGAAGATGAAGGATGATGAGATGAGTGACTTGGTATCAGTACTGTATGGTACAGGGCCAGCCATTGATGAGGTTGCTAAGGCATTTCATGCAGCTATCATGGCATCCTTCGGTAATAAGATGAATGCTGTGAGGAATAAGATCAAGGAGTACAGTAAGGTCACCCAAGGTAGAACTAAGCACTTCTTACCTGATGGCTTTGAGGTAGCTATGAACTACAAGGTCAAGGTTAACGCTCTCAATGAAATGATTGAGTACGATACTAAGCAGTATGACCTGATGGTTACTAATAACGCTGAGTCGTACAAGTTCATTAACATGCAGCTTAAGACCAAGACAGTGCATACTGGGGACTTTGCAAGGAATGGCTTTGTTAATATGATCCAAGGAGTAGATGGGTTGATAGCTAGGCTCATCATTGTCAACCTCAAGAGGCTAGGAGCCAAGCACATCATCTCAGTACATGACTGCTTTAGGGTCAACGTAACAGAGATGGAGCTACTGAGGCAAGCAATCAAGATGGCATACCAATCACTGTTCGGTTGGGTGGAGAATAAGAAGACAGGAGACTTGCCACTTGGTACTGACATACTCGCTCTATACTTCGAAGGTGCTAACAAGCAGCTTATAGAAGGTGAGAAGGGTTATATGGTGACTCAGTTCAGAGGTACAACCAATAAGCGTAAGATGCCTAAGATACAAGGGCATTACCTAAGTGATGTGATTGATGCACTTGGAGACCCCAAAGAGGGAGGTTCGTACTACTTCGCTAAGTAATAGGTAGCATTGGGTGGGTTAGAGAGATCTAGCCCACTTATACCTTTTTTTTATTAACATCAACATAAAAGCCAGAAGTCTAGCGCGTCCCGGAGAACTGTCTGCTACAGGTGCAAAGATCAGCGCTCGTTCCTCGCTTGTATAAGAGCAAGGACATTACAGACTTTCTCTAGGTGG
>JQIA01001354.1_pt1 | contig 13139 bp, 12 predicted proteins | sample 811431 | NCBI WGS metagenome assembly JQIA01 (sample SAMN02998118, study PRJNA258478) | marine sediment metagenome | biome: marine; feature: seafloor; material: sediment; isolation source: oil-polluted sediment collected from 3 locations (0.5 km, 0.7 km and 0.9 km)... | place: USA: Gulf of Mexico ... | reverse complement strand
GCGAGCCCGGCAGCCGCCGAAGTCTGATTCAGATTGAAATGGACAACAACAAAACTGGCGAAGCAAAAATACGTGTCGGTGGTAAGTCGATCATCGTGGCCAAGGGTACATTTTCTATCTAGCACTGACTGAGCCGGCTAATTAAGGAAAACAATCGGCATCAGAATACAAAAAAGCGCTATGACACCCACTCCAGTGAATGTCGTAGCGCTTTTTTATTTGTCTTACAGCAACTCTCCCGAAGTAACCCACTCTTGATCGAGATAAAACAGCGGCATATGACCTTCCTCGACTCGGGTCTCTCGGATATTGCCTACCAGCAGGGAATGAGTTCCAAAATCAATTTCCTGATGCAGCTCACAATCTATATTGACCAAAGCGCCCTTCAGAACCGGGGCTCCTGTACTCAGCTGCTCCCACTCCCCAATCTCAAACCGACTCTCACCACCAGGATCCGTAGAAAATCTTTTTCCAATATCCAGCTGACTAGTGGACAGTACATTAATACAAAATCGACCCGACTTAATCACGGATGCGTAGGATGACGCTGTCCGATTAACCGCACAAGCTATTCTTGGTGGCTCAGCCGTTAATGAAATAACCGCCGTGGCGGTTAGCCCCTGACGCTCACCGACGGCCCCAGTTGTCACGACACTCACCGCCGCACCGAACTGTCGCATTGCCGAATAAAACTGTTCATTGCTACAAAATTCTTGATCCAAGCTACCACTCCAAATAACGTTCTTATTGTTTATCTATTGGCATCCTGGCCATCTAAAATATTCACTACCTTAGTCTTTCATCACTCTCGGTGCTGAGCTATATCCGCAGCACTGGGCAACTCAACCAACTCAATCAACACACCATCTGGGTCTTCAAACATCACCGCACGAATCGCCCCATAACCAAGCAGTTCAAGCCGTTGAGGCTCAGAATAAAACTCAACACCTTCTTTTTTCAAACGACCACAAACATCATCCAGCGCCTCTCCACGCACCTCAAACGAGAGCATAAACAACCCAAGAGCACCGGGCTGGCCAGAACCGGCTATACTCTCCCCCGGCGGATCAAAGGCAATTAATTCAATTTCTCCTACCTGACTGATGCCCTGCTGCAAAATAACCGAACGACCACCAACTCCCTTTTTCAGCTTCATCAGCTTTTCAAAGGCGGGACCACCCAGCGGCATATCCAGTGTTTTACGAAAACCGAGTATTCGCTGGTAAAAATCGACCGATCGCTGCAAATCGGAAACCCCAATTCCTACATGATGAACTTCACTTAATGACATACCATCACCTAACTATTCAGACAATAAACCGATGAATTGCCGACCCGGCTGTGGCGCTTGTTGCATTGCCGCATCGATAACCGAACACATTCCTGGCATGTCTCAAGGAAAACCTTCAGGCATCCGTTGCATTCATTTAGATCAACAAAACTTATGCAAACTATTTTTGCGCCCAGAACGACCGCAAGTCTGCGCCAACTTCAAAGCCGATGACGAGCTGTGTGGCAATGATTCAGAACAGGCCATCCGCAACATCCTGCACCTTGAGCAGCTCACAACCCCGTCGAGATAAATTACTTATCGTGAACCCTGGCTCTACGCTCAAGCCACCAACCGTACGCTGGAGGCCAAAGTGCCCAATCGGGATCAACACCAAGCTTTTGCGCCGCATGCAGTGGCCAATAAGGATTGAAGAGCGCTTCTCTGGCAATAGCAATTAAATCTGCCTGCCCACGCTGTAGAATTTCTTCAGCCTGATGTGCATCGGTAATCAAACCAACCGCCACCGTACCCGCACGAGTTGAGCGTTTTATTTCCTCAGCCAAAAACACCTGAAAACCTGGCTCTCTGGGCAAAGCCTGCCCTCGAGACAGCACCGCGGTTCCCCCCGATGAGCAGTCAATAAAATCAACACCTCGCTGAGTCAGCCCCTCGGTCAGTATCTTTGAATCCTCCACGGACCAACCTTCAGTGACACCATCAATAACGGATAAGCGAAAAAAGAGCGGTTTATCGTCCGGCCAGACCTTACGAACACGCTCGGCAATTTCCAGCGCAAACCGCATGCGACCGTACAGGCCGCCACCGTACTCATCGGTTCTGTGATTGGTTAACGGTGATAAAAACTGGTTAATTAGATAACCGTGAGCGGCGTGGATTTCCAGTATTTCGTAACCGGCTTTTAAGGCACGCTCTGCGGCCATCTCCCAAGAAACCAGAATCTGCTCAATCTCATCAAGGGAAAGCGCTTCAGATACCGTAGAAATTCCCGGCAACACGCTGGGCGCTACACACGTCCACGGTGCCTCTCCTCTTTCGGCATCAGCCTCAACCAAAGGTTGATAGCCCTCCCAAGGCGCTGAGCATGAGCCTTTTAAACCCGAGTGGGCCAACTGAATACCCGGCACACTACCAAGACTACGTAAGGTATCTGCAATTTTCTTTGCACCGACAATCTGTTCATCTTTCCACAGCCCAAGATCCCCAGAGCCGATACGTCCGCGCTCTTCTACCGCCGTCGCTTCGACAATCACCAAACCGGCACCACCGATGGCGTACTGGCCATAATGAGGGATTAAGAAATCTGTGGGTATTCCATCTTCAGCGCCAAACATACCCATAGGGGCAATCATGATGCGATTTTTTAGTTCAACACTGCGAATTTTGTACGGCTGAAATAGCAAAGGGGAAGGAGCGTTCATCACTGTCACTCATTTAAATCAGTTATTATTATTTTTAGCCTAAGCGCTCTCACTACGAGCCCGTTAAGCAGGTGAATACTAACAACTAATCACCACGCCGAACAGGGCATGGTGAATAACAATCACTCGCATAAACCAATAAATAAAAAGGGGTCAGCTAGAAAAAGCTGACCGATAACGCTGAGCTTCAACGCGTTACACTAGCCACCATGAACCGCTTCTTTTGAAGGCTCAGCCAATGCCAACTCATCAACCCGCTCACCATCAACGTCACCTGTTGCCAGATCTTGAGTGAGGGCTTCAGAAAAGCTGTCAACGCTAGCATTTTTGTCCCACGAAAAATCAATGCGGTTATCACGAAGATGAACTGATTTTTCTTCCATTTCCGCCAGCCATGCTTTGGCTCGATGGTGGCCTTGCTCCGCTGCCCGGCTAATCCAGATCCAGGCATCCGCCAAATAACCGTTATCGCTCCACATATCTTCCATTGTCAGAGGAACAAAATCACCATTAATCATACTGAGCCCCAGATGGTATTGCAGTTCTGGGTTACCCGACTCAGCTTGCACTTTTAACCAACGAAGCGCCTTACCTGGATCGTAATATTCACTGTTGTGATCAGAGAAAATATCAAACAAGCGAGATTGTGACAGCCCATCACCATAGCCTGCTGAAAACAGATACAAATCAATAACTTTCTTTCGCTGACACTGCTCCGAAGGCACTTGCTCATACACTTCAGCCAAACGCCTATGCGCACCAACGTGACGGCAGCGAATCGCTTTTTCAAGCCAAAATTCAGCCTTTTCAATATCGTAAACGGGATTGTCATCACGACTATAAAGATCACCGGTAACAAACTGCATCGTTTCATCACCTTTTTTGGCCAGTTTTTCAGACCAATAAACCGCATGCTTCAAGCTAGGCTCAATATCCGGGCCATTGATATAAATATCAACCAGCTGATATTGGGCATCTTGATGATCATCTTCTGCCAATAAGTTTAGGTGTTTTATCGCCTGCTTTACTTTACCTTGACTCAATTGCTTCAGCGCAACTCGGTACAAGTCATCCGGTCGATTGGCAATAAGATTAGGCCAATTTGATAGCGCAAATGCCCACAACAGCAAGTAGTTCAAGCCAGGCACTAACGCCGGTATCAACCAAATTGGGTGATACCCAGCTTTGCGGATAATTTGCAGAATAAACAGTGCCGTAACAATTGTTGTCGGTACAAGAATAATTGCCGCAATTAACCAGAGATTTAAACCATCCATAAGCAACTCAGGCCTCGTCCAGGGTGTTAGGCCAATCTTTAAATACAAGAATCGCCAGCTCAATAAGCACGCCAACGATGGGGATAAACAGCACAGCCGTCATCCGTCCAGGGATTCCAGCCTTGCGGTGAATAAGAACAAAGGGGTAAAAGCCCAGCACTACCATCACAACAAAAATAGCCGTAGCGTAAACAAAATATTTCTTTAACTGCTCGAGAACATAAGCGCCGTCAAAATCAAATGACTCAAGATCAAGCACCTCAAAAATAGCCATACCTACCTCTGGAGCCGGCTCATTTTCGGTCTTCGTTGAGCCATTGCCCATGATGCGATCAAACAAACGACTCTTTCGGTTACCAATAACCACGTCACCGTTATCACCCTCAGAGACCTCAGCTACAGTAGAGATTTCATCAACAATTGACACTTCACTGCCCTCTGCACTCACTTCACTAGCCGCGTTTTCCACCACCAGGGTAGTCGCCGTTTTTTCAGCTTTGATCGGTTCAGAAGCCATTACCTTTGGAGGGGCTGTACTTTCGACACGAGGTTTGACAATAATTTTAGGTGCAGAAACTACTCGTGGTTTAACAGCGACTGGGGGTGTTGATTTCACTGAGAGTGAAGGCTTGCTAGCCAGTACCTGAGTAGAAGCGATGGGTAGCTCCGCCACTTCGGTATCTTCCACTTTACGCATAAATTTTAAAGCAGAAATCGCTGAACCATTTCCGGCATCAGCCGCTCGGCTCATCCATCGATAGGCAGCTGCTTCGTTTGATTTAACCCCTAAACCAAACCGGTAGGCGTTAGCCAAGCGAAACTGAGCTTCTGAACTGTCTTCTTGAGCTAGCAGCTTCCACGCCGCAACAGCATCTTCATAGTGACCACGATTGTAGTCTTGCTGCGCCTGCTCCAACGAAGCTACTGCCACGCTCGAACAAAGCAGAAGAAGCACGGAAAATACCGTCCTTTGTATCTTTTTCAAAGAAATCATCCCTATTCCAATTATCTTGGTTGCCAAACAACCAAACAACTTAATCCAGTAATTCAATGGCAGCTAACGCTTCGGCCTCATCCAAAATGGGGATACCCAACTGCTCTGCCTTCTCTCGTTTAGAGCCGGGAGACTCTCCACTGATAAGAAAATCTGTGCGCGACGAAACACTTCCCGATACTTTTGCTCCGCATGATATCAACCTAGACTTCAGTTCTTCCCTTTTAATTCCATTAAACTTCCCTGTTATCACTAACGTTTTTCCGGTGAAACGTGATACCACAACTTCTATTGGAACCACTGCGGGCCAGCTCACTCCGTGATCCAGCAAACGTCTGATGACCTGCCGATTATGCCCTTCTTTAAAAAACGAGACAATACTATCGGCCACAACAGGGCCAATATCTGACAATTCCAGCAATTTTTCCGTCACTTCAGTAGTGGCAGACTCAGTCATTTCCAGCTCACCATCAATCCACGATTCAAGCTGACCGCTTTCAGCCAATGTTCGGGCTGTCACCTCCCCTACGTTTCGAATACCCAAGGAAAAAATAAACCGTGGCAATGTTGTTTGACGGCTAGCCTCCAGGGCAATGAGCAAATTGGCCGCCGATTTTTCACCTAAACGATCAAGCTTTTCCAGCTGCTCCTGGGTCAATTCATAAAGGTCTGCGACGTCACCAATAACCCCCCGTTCAACCAACAAATTAACCAGCTTATCCCCTAGTCCATCAATATCCATCGCCCGACGGGAAGCAAAATGTTTAATGGACTCTTTACGTTGCGCATCACAATAAAGTCCACCCAAGCAACGCCGAGCTGTCTCTCCTTCTAGCCGTGCTGTGTCTGAGTTGCACACCGGGCAGAGTTTCGGCATCTCAAAGGATGGAAGCTCTTTAGCTCGGGAACCGGAGACCACAGCGACCACTTCAGGAATGACATCCCCAGCGCGTCGAACAATCACTTGATCACCCACACGCACATCTTTACGGCTCACTTCATCTTCGTTGTGCAAGGTAGCATTGGTAACCACCACACCACCCACGGTTACTGGCTCAAGCCGAGCAACGGGTGTTAACACGCCGGTTCGGCCCACCTGTATATCGATGGCATTGACTTGAGTCATCGCTTCTTGAGCAGGAAACTTATAGGCGATCGCCCATCGCGGCGCACGTGCGACAAAACCAAGCTGCTGCTGATAATCCAGCTCATTCACTTTGAAAACAATGCCATCAATTTCATAATCGAGTTGATCACGCACTTTCAGCAACGCCTGATGATAATGAATACAACCTGTTGACCCAATTACCGTGCTCCGCTCAGCACACACCGGCAATCCTAGCTGCGAAAGATACGTCAGCATTTCGCTATGGGTTTTCGAAAGAGAAGCAGGAATTTCCTTTGCTTCAACCTGACCTAAGCCATAAGCAAAGAAATCCAGCGGACGACTGGCCGCAATACGAGAATCCAGTTGCCGCAAACTGCCAGCCGCCGCATTTCTTGGGTTGGCAAATACCTTCTCTCCTCGCTGTCGCTGCTGTTCATTGAGCTGATCAAACCCCAGTTTTGGCATAAACACTTCGCCCCGAACTTCGAGAACGGATGGGCACTCATCGCCGTGAAGCTGCAAAGGAATAGAACGAATGGTTTTAACGTTCTGTGTCACGTTTTCGCCGTTATAGCCATCTCCTCGCGTGGCTGCCAACACCAAAACTCCGTGCTCATAACGAAGGCTAATGGCCAGGCCATCCAGTTTTGGTTCACAGCAAAAAACCAACTCTTTCTCTTCTAACACAGTAGCGACACGCTGTTCAAATCGCTCCAGTTCCTCGTCAGAAAATGCATTGTCCAGCGATAACATGGGCAGCTGATGAGGCACTGTCTCAAAACTCGACAGAGGTGATTCACCCACGCGCTGAGTGGGTGAGCTAGGCAGTTTCCACTGAGGAAACTGCTGTTCCAACTGAGTTAATTGGGCAAACAAACGATCGTACTCAGCATCAGGTAGCAGCAGCGTATCCTGGCTATAATAGGCAATACTTAGCTTGTTCAGCTGTCGAGTTAAGTGCTCGACCTGTTGTTCGGGATTTTTTTCTGAATTTGTCATGGCAAAACGATGAGCAGCAACAAGCGCCCGATTAAAAACGGCAGCAAGTCACCAGGGGATAGGGGAAAGCCGTTGTCCCACCAAATCGGTGAGTCAACAAGGGTTGATCACATCAGCGGTGATCAAGAAGAAAAAAGTGACCTCAGCTATTAACCTTCAGCTTCCGCCGACGCTCAAACTCGATCACTTCATCGCGCATGGCGTTGATCACCTGCGCGGTTAATCGCTGCCTGGAACCATCACGCAAATCAGCATCCAGATCTTGCGCTAACTTAGTCACAGCTTTCAACATGCTTTCGAACTGCTCCAAGCTATTAAAAGGTCCAGGTAGCTGCATAAAACAGTGTAATCCTGGTGTTTGAAAATGATTCAGTTGAGACGGAATCAAGGTGCCTGGCTCAACCGCACTAGCAACACTAAAACCAATACGGCCCTCTTTTGTCATTCCGTGAAAGATCTCCATATCACCCGGTCTCACACCAGCCAAGGTCAAACATCGATAAATGTCCGCACCTTCCAGTAATTCGCCTGACTTTGCCAGCACACACATATTGATGATTTTTTCAGGCTCGTGATATTCAAAAGGCTCAGGTTGAATACTTGAAACGGACTTCAGCTCCGGCAAGTCAGGGGCACTGTCATTGTCTACTGAAAATAGGCCAGGACCCTCATCAAGCAGATCATCATCACTGAACTGTGATGACAGTGAATTCTCCTCTGTTCCTTCAGTCTCGACAGTAGGCTTAAGGCCCAGCAGCTCGTCCGTGCTCTGCTCGCCACTTTCGAACCCACGACGTCGGCTAAGAAACACAATTACCGCAATGGCAACTATCCCAAGCCCGGTAATCCCCCAACGAATCAGATCAGCATCCATATTTATCCAAATACCCAATCAAGCAATTTAAAAGACAAAAAATAAAACCGAATTTCCATTTAGAGCGAACCGTAAAACACGGCATCACTTAAACATCATTCTTTATCTCTCGCACCCACATAACCGATGCACCAATTACGGCCACTGGCATAACAAAAAAATTCACTACAGGAATCAGCAGCAACACCGCTACGCAACACCCAAACCCCATACACAACAACCGTCGATCTTTAAGCCGCTGCCGCTGCTCTGAAAAACTAACTCCATGATTTGCCATGGGATAGTCGGTGTACTCCAAAGTCAGAAACCAAGCGCCAACAACAAACAGCAGGATGGGTACAATAACATTCAAGCCGGGAATTACAAACAGCACAAGCAAAGGCAAATAACGAATCAAAAAGTAACTTAACTTACTCAATTCATTAAGTATCGACGGAATAATGTCAGCCACGAGAGCAGCCCAACCACCACCCTGTTCAACCGTTTCTCCCGTCAATAAAAATTCCGTTTTTTCTGCTAATAAACCGTTAAAAGGGCTCGCAATGATATTGGCAAGTAGCGAAAAAATATAAAAACCTACAAAGGCAAGCAGCATAAAAATCACGGGCTTAATTATCCAACCCAGCCAGGAGAGCCACTCTGGGAGAAATCCTTCCACGTACTGATTCAAGGCATCACCACCAAAATAGATAGCACTGCCCAAAACTAACGTATTTACCAGCAATGGCAACCAAACAAACGCCCGTAACGATGGGTTTAACAGCAACCCAAAACCACCCAGACAGTATCGAATACCCTTTACAAACTGCATCGTGTGACTCTCTTTTTTATTTCGCAAGAACAACGGCAGGAGTTGCCTGCCATTGAGCATCTTGATGCTCCACAACCACTGAGGTCGCTATCCCACCACGTACACTAAAGTCAGCTCTCAGTCGCATAAAGCGTGGCTGCGTCACAGCAACCAAGTCAGACAGGATCTTATTAGTCACAGCTTCATGAAACGCGCCTTCTTCCCGATAGGCCCACACGTACAATTTCAAAGACTTTAGCTCGACACAGCTACTTTCAGGGATGTACTCAATATAGAGCGTGGCAAAATCAGGCTGTCCGGTTTTTGGACACAAGCAGGTGAACTCTGGCACCTCAATCCGAATCACATAGTCACGCTCGGGCTGAGGGTTTGGAAAGGTTTCAAGGGCGGTGGATGGCTTTGTTGACATAGGCGTTTAAATGCAGAAATACACAGTGAAATTTATAAACGTTAATTTTAACGACAAACGGCTAATCTACCAACCAGCAGATGAACAATTAATCACACCAGGCAACGCATAATCACCCAATCTTCCCCACCATTTAGGACAATGAAGACCTGGACTCAGGCCACAACCGCACTTGATAGCTGAACATGAGGATCACTTTGTTACCCCCAAAGAGCACAGAACCATTAATCTAAAGACAGTTGTCAAACCACAAGGTCTAGCGTACTTTGACGGTTTTATAGCCCTCAGAGTAGACCATAAGAACACCCATCAGGTTGTCTAATACGGATTATTAAATATGGATTGTTTGCTGTTCAAAAAATGCTCCCCGACACACTCACTATCATTACCGCTAACCCTCATACTCGGGCTTTTGCTAAGCGGCTGTGGTGGTGGCAGCAGCGACAGCAAGTCGCCCAGCCAAATTCAAATTTCTGGCATGGTTACCTTTGACCGTGTCCCTAGCAGCAAAACCAGCGGCCTCGATTACGATGCTCTTACCACACAGCCATCGCGAGGCATCACCATCAACATTGTCCGCGATTCAGACAAAAGTACGCTAGGCACCGCCGTTACCGGCTCAGATGGCCGCTACTCGTTGTCCATCAACACACCTGATACAGCTATATTTGTCAGGGCAAAAGCACAAATGAAACAATCTTCATCAAACAGTTGGGATTTCACCGTAAAGGACAACACACGTTCCAATGCACTGTTTAGTCTCGATGGCCTACCGTTCACAACCAGCCAAAATATGACAAAAAACCTGCATGCGGCCTCCGGCTGGAATGGCAGTAGCTACCAAACCACACGAGCCGCAGCACCCTTTGCCATTCTCGACTCGGTGTACGCTACGATCACTCAATTCAACGCAATACAATCTGCCATCAGCTACCCAGCGCTAACGCTGTACTGGAGCTCAAACAATACACCCAGCGACGGTGACAACAGTCTCGGGCAAATCGGCACGTCCTACTACAGCAACGGATCCATTTACATCCTAGGCAAGGCCGACATTGATACCGACGAATATGACCAGCACGTTATTGTCCACGAGTTCGGCCATTACTTGGAGGACAAGCTATCTAGATCTGACACCATCGGTGGCAGCCATGGCCTAGGAGACTTTGTAGACATGCGCGTCGCATTCAGTGAAGGCTGGGGAAATGCGCTGTCAGCAATGATCACCAATGACCCTGTGTATGTAGACACGTTTTCATCAGGACAAAATCTGTCCAGCGGCTTTGACATAGAAAACAACAGTGCGCCAAACGACGGTTGGTATAGCGAAGCAAGCGTCATGTCGCTGCTATACGATGTATTTGATCAGGACAATGAAGGGGTCGACACCATAACGCTGGGCCTTGAACCCTTCTACACCATCCTGACTCAACACTTTAAAAACAGCGATGCCTTTATCAGCATTTTTTCCTTCATCACCGCACTTAAAGAGATTAATCCCGAAATTAGCTCACAGCTTGATCAGATGCTGACTCTCGAGCAAATTACAGCAACCAATGATGCCGACCGAGGAAGCGACGTACTGCCCATCTACACAGAGTTAACACCCAACGGTGCGGGGAAAGAAATATGTGTCAGCAATTTTTTTGCTAGCAGTGGTGATGAAAACAAACTCGCTCAACACCGCTTCGCTTACTTTCAGGCCACCACCGATTCTTCCTATCAAATCACGGTAACAGGCCTCTCTGGATCAGACCCAGATTTTATGCTGCTCAGCCAGGGGCAAACACAACAATTTAAGTCAGTAGGCCCAACAGAAACCAGCCCTTTTATTTCACTCTCCAGCGGCACTCATCTAATCGATATGTATGACTACGCCCTACTTCATCCCAGCGGTTCATTTCAAAGCAACGCCAGAAGCTGCCTTTTTATTAACGTATTTCAATAACAGGACTAAATCATGAGGAATCGTCAATGGATGCTGATTGGGCTTACTGTTTTTTCACTGAGTTCAGCAGGTTGCACCGACTACACGCTATTTTCAAACTCACACAACTCAGTTAGCAACAGCCCAAACATCGCTGAAAACTCTGCGGATCAAGCCGAAAAACAGATCTTTCGCAGTCAAGGAAAACCTCGCGCAGCCGTCAATATTAACTACACGCTGAGTGAAAAACCACTGAGCGGCCAGCCACTCACGGTAACGATTCAGGTATCACCACGAACCGATGCAGAGCAACTTATTGTGACCATTCAGCAGGACGCTGAACTGGAATGGGTGTCAGGCGAAAAACGGGTGGTTTATAACAATATAAACAGGGACAATCGATTGGAACAGTCGGTTGTGATTCAGCCACTTGCCGATGGATTGGCGTACATCCATCTATTTGCTGAGCTAACCAGCGATGGGGTCAAACAAGCAAAAGTGATCGCCATACCGATTAAAACAGGCAACACCGCACCGTCATTTAAAAACCAGACACCGTTGCAAACCGATGCTGATGGCGGGCTAATTTTGTCCATGCCTGCTGAAGAAAGACCTTAGGGAGCCCAAGGTCTCACAGATCGCTGCACAACAGAATGCGCAGCGAAAACGAGAAAACCTAGTAAGAGCGCGGCAGTCCCATTACGTGCTCACCGATGTAGTTCAAGATCATCTCTCGATTCAACGGCGCTGTTTTCAGTAGTCGAACGATAGGGTAGATATCAAAAATACCGTACTCCTCAGTAAAACCATTACCGCCAAAACACTGGAGTGATGAATCAACCGCGTGGATACCCGCTTCAGCAGCAAAATACTTGGCCATATTGGCTTCAGCACCCGAAGGCAGTCCCTGGTCAAATAACCAAGCCGCTTTCATGGTCATCAACGATGCCATTTCAATTTCAGATTTTGCTGCCGCTAGTGGGTGTTGCAGCCCTTGATAGGCACCAATTGGCCCTTTAAATACCACTCGCTCACTGGCGTATTCAACCGCTCGCTCCAGCGCATATCGACCCAAACCAGTACAAATAGAGCCCACTAAAATTCGCTCAGGGTTTAGCGACTCGAACAAAATTTCAAAACCTTTGCCTTCTTCGCCAAGAATATCTTCCGGCCCCAAATCCACTTCATCAAAAAATACCTGATACTGCTTTTCTGGCATCGGAATGCTGACGGGTATAGCTGCGCAATCTACGCCCTTCGCTTTGGTATCAACCAAAAACAACGTAAAACCATCGGTCTTTTTACTCACCTCAGTGTGAGGCGTTGTTCTGGCAACAACCAGTGCATAATCAGATTCAGCAAAATCGGTGATAAACGTTTTGGCACCACTCAGCGAATAACGCTCACCTTTCTTCTTGGCAATGGTGGTGATCTGAATGGTGTTGGTCCCAGCGGTAGGCTCAGTGATCGCAAAACAGAATCTTTTCTCACCCGCGCAACACGCAGGCAGATACTTCTGCTTCTGCTCTTCAGTACCGTGATCGCCGATTGGCGATAGTGACATAGCCGCACCGATAACCAGGCTCAGTAGCGGAATACCTTCATTTGACAGGCCTTCCAGAAACAATGCCATATCGGTCATACCTAAACCGCCACCACCGTAGGCTTCAGGCACTAACATGCCAACAAAACCATCCTGCGCAACCTGCTGATACATATCTTCTGGAAAACGGTGGGCACGCGCGCAATCCAGCCAGTATTTCCGATCATAGGTTTTAGCAAGATTTTGACCGTACTCGGCGATCATTCGTTGTTCATCAGTTAAATCAAAATTCATTCTGTTCCTCACGTCATTGTTATTAAAATAAGGTCGGCCCAGTAACAGCCAAAACCAGGAGCAACGAGCATTTGCCTTGAATCCTCCGCACGAGAGCCTGCTCCCATACAACGTTAAAAAATGCTCACTTTAGGGTACCTCTAATAACCTGGATTTTTGTTCGAGTTCAAGGCGGATGGATTTTGAGAACC
>JQIA01001353.1_pt1 | contig 13140 bp, 10 predicted proteins | sample 811431 | NCBI WGS metagenome assembly JQIA01 (sample SAMN02998118, study PRJNA258478) | marine sediment metagenome | biome: marine; feature: seafloor; material: sediment; isolation source: oil-polluted sediment collected from 3 locations (0.5 km, 0.7 km and 0.9 km)... | place: USA: Gulf of Mexico ... | reverse complement strand
CCTGCTGGTGGCTGCCTTCTGACAGATAAGAATTTTTCAAACCGGTTAAGAGATCTCTTTGATCATCAGGAAAACTTTACCACAAACGATTTACATCTTCTTAAATTTGGGCGCCATATCAGACTGAATGAAAAAACAAAAATTATTGTCGGAAGAACAAAACAGGATAATTCAAATATATTAAAATTCTTTAATAAAAATGATTATTTTATGCTTGATGCTAAAGGCATCGGCAGCCCTACGGTCATCGTTCCCACTGATGCAGATAAAGACAGCATAGAAACTGCCGCAGCTATTTGTATCAACTATACAAAAACACCGGCAAACGAAAAAGCTACGGTAATAGTTAAAAAACAAAATAATAATGAAACCATAAAAGTGTCTGCGTTAGACTCCGATAGTGTTAAAGAAATGATCATTTGATGGCGTCGTAAAAAGTCCCATCTACTGCGGTTTAGTGTTTAATCAGACTTTCGACGTACAAGATGTACTACTTCAAGCCTAATTAAACACTAAATCTTGTACATGGCACCTTTTCCTTAGCCATCTCAAGATTTTTTACGAGATCATCATTTAACATAAAAAAATTTAACAGTACTATTAAATTTTTTAATACTAAACAAAATTTGTCAATAAACTGCTATTAAGCTGTAAAAAGATATACACCCTTCACTTTTTTGCAGTATAACTTTTAAATACAGTCTATTACAACCATTTCTATCCAGCATCCTCCATTCGAAAAGAAGTTAAAACTATAATTGGCTCATAATTTGCAAAATCACATATTAACTACGACAACCTTAACTGGAGCTGAATATGTACAACAACAAAGGGTTTACATTAATGGAAATAATTATTGTGGTTGCGTTAATAGGAATTCTAACCGCAATTTCGATTCCAGTCATAAAACCAATGATTGCATCACAGCGCATATCTTCCGCGGCACAAAGTGTTCGTTCTGCGCTTCAGAGGGCAAAAACAGAAGCAATAAAGAATCAGACAACTGCCACAGTTACCTTTATTGCCGGAACCGGCTCTGCTGCAAGTTATAGCACATCTCTTGCCGAAGGTACTATTATTGGTACCACGTCAGGAACATTGAGTTCAACTGTCCAGATGTATAATGTGGCATTTGGGACCCCCCCAGCAAATACCGTTCAATTTAATTCACTGGGACTTGCTACCGGTTTTGCGGGTGAAGTTCGATTCACAGATGCGGATAATACCATTTTTAAAAGTGTAAACATTACAAATTCAGGCAATATCACAATTTTAAAAAGTACAACAGACGGATCGTTTGTGGAATAAAGGAGAAAAATATGAAAACGGTAAAAAGCAATAAAGGCTTTACACTGATTGAACTGTTGATTGCAATGGCTGTTGCCTCATTGTTAATGGCAGGGGTCTATAAAATATTCAGCTCACAGATCAATTTATCAATAACTCAGGAGCAAATTTCTTCGGTTCAACAAAACCTAAGATCTGCAATGTACTTATTGGAAAAAGAAATCAGAATGTCAGGGTATGGCGGCACTTTCACCGGCGGTTCTGCAACTGGTTTCACTGCTGCTACCGTAGACGGAATGACATTTCAGTATCTTACCAATTCATTAGACCCGACACAAACACAATCGACTATAACATACTCATTAGCAGATGGTGATGGAGATGGCGATAATGATCTTATGCGTTCAGTAGTAGGTGGCGGCGCAGCAACTTCAGTTGCAGACAACATCGAACAAATAGAATTTTTTTATACATATACTGATGTTGCAGGAGCTACGCAACAGGATACCGATCCACCAACACCAGCAGACGTGGGAAGAATACAATCTGTTCAAGTAAGTATCCTCGCCCGTTCATCAAAATCGATTCCGGGTTCTCAAACTGGCAAGCAATACCCCACAAATCCGTCAGGAACTGTCTGGGGTAATACTGCAACCGTAGGGACTGATACCATTACTGAAAATTACAACGATGGTGTTTACAGACGATATTCAACGAGTACAATTCTATGCAGAAATTTATAGTTATTAAGATGAAGGAGTAATTAAATTATGAGTGTTACAACACACAATGCTAATGAAAAAGGATTCACGCTTATAGAGGTCTTAGTGGCTATGGTGATTTTTTCTGTAGGTATCCTTGCAGTTGCTCAAATGCAGGTCAGATCCCTTCACGCAAACAGCGGTGCATTTGCCCAGACCGAGGCAACCATGTATGCAACAAACAAGGCCGAGGATTTGCTTGCACTCCCTTTTACAAATGCAGGTTTGGGTGCTGCTTCTTATCCTGCAGGTGGAACACCTGAGCCCCACGGCCTAAATAATAAATATGGATTAACATGGACGATCAGTAATATCACCACAGGCAGACAAATCAATATAATAGTAACCTGGACTCAACAGGGGCTGCCTAAATCGCTTAATTTTAATTTTGTAAAATCAGATGTATTATAAAGGAGAACTGAATGATGATAAACAAGTTTAAATCAGAAGAAGGTTCTGTTGTTCTTCTCGCTTTGATGGTTTTAATGCTGATTACCGTATTTGGTATTTCAGCCTTAAACACTTCAGATACCGAGCTTCGTGTCTCGCACAACTCCCGATGTTATAAACAAAATCTCTATCAGGCTGAAGGTATTGTCAGGGCAACAGCCAGCACAATAGACAATACCCCGGTCATCAATTTAAGACCAAACACAACCGCAGGGGTCACACCCCTATGGTTAAATAACGCTTATCAAAACGACCCCGGATTTGATCCGGAAACATTAACTGCTGCTCAATGGGCCTCAACTGGAACCGTTCTGCCATCAACTATCTATGGCACAGGAAGGTATACCGTGTTCTATCTTGGCCCTTCCCAGGGCGACTCACTCATCGCGGGGGGACCAAAACTTTATGAGTATGCAATTTATGGCAAATCCTCACGCTGTAACGGCGATGTCGGCGTCGTTGCCGGTTTCAGAATGGAGTTTTAGGATTTTTATATATTTTTTTAATAGCATAAAACAAAAGGCGGAATGAATGATAATTTTAAATAGGAAAATAAAAATTGTAAAAAGTTTGCTAACGGCTCTTCTGCTGTTACTTTTCTTTTCTTCCGGTTCATTTTCTGCGACGTCCCTTCCTCGGGAAGATTCTTTTGCGACAAACTATTCTGATCTGGTAGCCTCACCACCCGGAGCCGCAGAATATTTTTGGAATTACTTCGACGGTGATAATAAAATTGGTGTAAATGCATCTCAAGCGCTTACGAACAATAGTCAATTGATCATGAGGAATAAAGGTTATGGGATGTATAACAACATGGACGAATATTGTTCCATGTACGTTGATGATGTGAATGGTGATTTCGCCGTAACTGTACGAATTAATTTTATGAAAAATTTGAGTAACAGTCAAACAAAAGCTGGTATCATAGCCAGAAATGATATAACTGACCCCAAACAAGGCGGATTAGGAAGTACAGGGTACGTAATTATGGGCCTAACCCCGGTAATTTCAAATGCTGATAGCACCTTTTCTGGAGACATATTGTTTCAATGGGATGGAAACGGGGATGGAGATCTAATAGAAAGTGATAAAATAACTGCAACACCCACAAATGATCCTCCTGATATATGGTTAAAATTAGAAAGAAATGGGAATAAATACATTGGGTCCTATTCATACAATAGTGATTTGAGCGACTGGGTAGAACTCGGCTCTTATACATTCCCAGCAACTATACCTCCTGGAATTCCTAACCCTGCACTTCCTAATGCCGGTCAGGATGTAGGTCTTTTTGTAACAAGTGGGAAAAATGCTAAGGCTGTTGCAAAATTTGATGATTTCAAAATTGAAGATCCTGGTGCAACAACATTTAAACATTACCCCGACCTTGATGGTGATACTTATGTATCTTCGTCTAATTTCATCGAAAATACCAGTGCTACACCTCCCGCTGCTCCAGCTCCCGGTCAATATATAACATATACCGATGCAGAAATTGCACTCAAAGCAGATGCCGATCCCCCACAGCTGGACTGTAATGACAATGACCCCCTCATAAAACCTGGTGTCGCTGATGGTTGTGATAGTATCGATAATGATTGTGATACATTCACCGATGAGGATGGCGTCACCACTGATTTTTTTCATGATGGAGATGATGATGGTTATGGAGATAGCACAAATGTCCTAAATCAATGTTTTCAACCAGCTGACTATGTCACCAATGATCAAGACTGTGACGACGCCGATGCAAATATAAATCCAGCAGAAGTAGATGTCTGCGGAGATAATATTGACCAGGACTGCTCCGGTACAGACAGGGCCTGCGGCACCAGCGAGGTTTGTCTTGAAATCGCCGATGTTCCATTATCCACCCAGATAAACCAGGATCTTCCCCTTATTATGCTCCTTCTGGATGATTCGGGCAGTATGGGATGGGATACGTCTTGTCCTGAAAATAATGGCAGGTTTAATGGTTCAAACAACATCAGCAGCAACCTATCAAGGTGGAAGGGACAGTTTTATGGACACAATAAAATTTATTATAACCCTGCGATAACATATGAATTCTGGCCAACCTATTCAAATGCAGACCCTGATGAACCGAGAAATCATCCTGTTGTTACTGGCTCCGGAAGTAATTTCACATCAACATCAACAACAGAGCTAAGCTCAACATATACAACAATTTACGGACCGAGAGTAACTACTTCAATAAAATATGCTCACTGGTACATGCAAAAAGGGTCCGCAGTATATCTGGTGGTATTAGATGGCACCATAAAATACTATGAGGCAACCTTAAGTGGCACTGGAGATTATGCGACTGTCACAAACTTAAGCAATGTGGCAAGCATTCCGGAAGAGGTCGATGTAGACAGAAGTTATGCTGAGGAGCGTCAGAATTTTGCAAACTGGTATAAATACTACAGAACAAGAGAATTGGCCGCAAAAGCATCACTTGGAACAGTTATTAACGAGGCCAGCAATGTGAAAATCGGTATACATACCGTTAACCACAGTGTAAAAGAAACAGTCAGAGATATTAATGACAGTGCAAATAAAGCCTACATTCTCAGGAGTCTTTATAATGTTAAGGCCAGTGGTGGTACTCCCCTTAGGAGAGCACTGCAAGATATCGGTCAATACTATCACGCAGATGACGGAGATAACGGTAACCTTGGTGATTCTCCATATGCATTAGAAGAAGATGGTGGCTCTTGTCAGTATGCCTTTGTTATTGTCATGACCGATGGATACTATAACGGTGATGATCCAAATGTAGGCGATGCAGATACGAATACAGACGGCAATACAGATACTGTGTTTGATGGTGGTATTTATGCTGACACTGCTAAGGATGTGGACGGAAACGATCTTGATCCTGTTGTCAATTCACTTTCCGATATTGCAATGTATTATTTTGAAAACGACCTTAGTGCTTCTTTAAGCAACAATATCCCGATAGACGATGACTTACATGCAGTTATTCCTCAAGCTTCGCATCAACATATGATTACCTACACAATCGCTTTCGGATTGACAGGGACACTAGACTCTGAAGACCCAACCTATAAAAACTGTGGAAAGGAAGGTGGAACATGTCCTGACTGGGTTGACCCAGGAAATGGAGATGAAGAAAAAATTGATGATTTATGGCATACGGCAATAAATGGACGCGGTGATTTCTTAAGCGCAGGTAATACTGAGGAGCTTACGAAAGCCTTAAGCGAACTATTTACTGAAATCGATGATAAAACAAGATCCAGTGCAGCTGTATCATTGAACACACAAAAACTTGAAAGTGATACTGATTTATATCAGGGTTCCTTTAATTCAGAAGACTGGTCAGGTAATCTTAAGGCATATGATGTTGACATGACTACAGCGGAAGTGGCAGATGACCCTTCATGGGAAGCCAAAACATACCTTAATGCATTAACAGGAACACAGTGGGATACAGACAGAGAAATTGTGACCTTTAATGGGTCGACCTCAAAAGCGTTCAGGCTGGCAAACCTCACAGCAACTCAGCAGAACGACATCAGTCCAAATTCAGGAACTGCTCAGAAAATATTAAACTACATACGTGGTGACAGAAGTAATGAAATCAGCGAGGACGGCACAACAGGAACACTGAGAAGACGTAACAGCCTGCTAGGCGATATTGTACATTCATCCCCGACATATGAAAATGGCGTTGTTTATGTAGGTGCCAATGATGGAATGTTACATGCCTTTAAGGCAAACGGTAGCGCCGATGATGGAAAAGAGCTGTTCGCCTATGTACCAGCCATGGTTATTGAAAATCTAAAAAATTACGCTGATGAGAATTATTCACATAATTATTTTGTAGATGGCACTATTACAACTGGCATTGTTGAGCCTGATTCTGTTTCAAGTCCAGGTGTATTCAAAACAATGCTTGTTGGCGGTTTAGGTAAAGGTGGACGTGGCTATTATGCTATGGATATTTCAACACCGACAACAATAACCGAGACTAATTTACCAACTGTGTGGGAGTATCCATCAACAACCGATGATGACATGGGGTTTAGCTACAGTATTCCAACTATCATTAAGTCGAATCTTGCCGGTAATAAACCTGTTATTATTTTTGGAAATGGGTATGACAGTCAAAATGGCTCGGCAGTATTATACATTTTAGATATCGATGGTAATATGCTGGCAAAAATCGACACAAAAGTCGGTAACAGTACGACACTATGTAATGGTTTGAGTACACCGGCAGTTGTTGACATAAACGATGATCAGGCGGTAGATTACGTATATGCTGGTGACCTTCAGGGTAATATGTGGAAATTTGATCTTACGGCAACAGATAAATCAAACTGGGAAGTATCCTATACAGACGGAACCAACCCAAAACCATTGTTCCAGGCTATGAATAACAATGGTACACCTCAGCCTATCACAGGCAGACCAAATGTCATGTACCAGTGTAAATCCAAAGAGCTAGGTGCAGCTGGTTACATAGTTGTTTTTGGAACCGGTAAATATATTTCATTTGGAGATATTCCAAATACAGACATCCAGACCATATATGGTATTTGGGATTGGGCAAATGAGTGGGAACTGAATGGTGTCTCTGCATCAGATAAATATTTCGGAAGCTTTGAAACCGTTTCAGGCACACCATCTGTCAGAAAGCTGTCTAATATTGAAGCAACAAGTTATTTTACTGATTCTAATTTCCCGACAGGCAAGCATCTAACGCTTTTACAGCAAATCGAAATTGCTGATGTGGATCTGGATGAGGAGAATCTTGATGATGGTTGGGGAGAAACAACAAATTATGACATTGACTGGTTTTCTCCAACTGAACTTATGGAAATAAAGGAAAAGGCAAAAGCAGATTTAGACGCCGGTGGTTCTGGTGATGAAGAAGAATATAAGGGTGGTTTTCATGTTGGATGGTATTTTGATTTACCGATAAATCGTGAGCGAGTGATCGCAAATACACAAATCAGGGACAGCAAGGTCATCATTGTTTCAATGATTCCATCTAATTCTACATGTTCTGCAGGTGGTAGTTCAGTGATCAATATTTTCAGTGCCTGTAATGGAGGAATGCTTCCTGATTCCTATTATGGTGAAGGTGAACATAGCCGGAAAGGGGAAGATGAAATTTATTATGATCCGGCAATTATACCAGGTGATGAATTTGATACGATGATACCTGATCCGGACGTGGCTATAAAAATTAAATCTAGCACAAGAGGGCTTTACTATTGGAGAATGTTTGAATAATTAAAACCGCACCTGCTTGAAAAAGCAGGTGCATAAACATGAAACGAGGTGTGAAAAGATGAAATATAGAAACAGACTTAAATTATTAATTATTTTAACAGGTCTTTTTTTAATTTTGATTGCAGGTTCAGGATTTGCTCAGGAAACAAAAGTAACGGGTAGCAGCAATAATGACACTATTTATTATGATCCGGCAACCCTCCCGGAGGGTTATTTTACGATGGATTCTGACCCAAATTTTCTAATTAAAATAAACTCTATTAAATATCAGACAGGTACTATCGACAGAATGGCAGGCAATGAAATTGTAATTGGTGACAGCCTATATAAATATACCAAAGGTGTTCTATTTCTTTCTCGGCAGGGTGCTAAAATAGAAACAAGATGGTTTAAAAAAGGTGATAGGGTTCGATTTGTAATAAACAGCAAATATGAAGCTATAATAATTAGAAAATTATAGATAACATTTCAGCTAATTATCTAAACAAATCTGCCATTCAGTTATAAACTAAATGGCAGATTTCGATAAAAAGTAAAGTAAAAGTCCATGTTAGTTAAACCTGACATGGATTTTATTGTTCTATATCAAATAAAAGAATACGGTTATCTATTAAACTCCAGTAGCCCATTTATTGCCGAAGCCGATCCATAAATGAGAGCAATTTCAATGGACTATTTTTGGATAAATAAAACAAATGATTCAATCCATATATCTCTTTAATTTAAAGCGACTGGTGCTTCTTAGAGAACTGCATAAAAGAAATTGGCTCAGTTAAAACCGAATAAAAAAAGTCTTCAATAACAGGTAATGCCATCTAGAAAATAAAAAACCCTTTTGTATTTATAACAAAAGGGCCCTCTTAATACGTATATTTGACGTAAATATTATTATTCCTGAGGATAATGCCACATGTCACCGGCAGTAATACTTTTGTAACTACTAGTAACAAAAACAGTCGATGTGTTTTCTTCCGTGTGAAGAACAATAAATGATGCAAAATCAACAGGGATGAACAATTTATCGCCACCAATAAATTCAGCAGAATCTTTTTTCTCAGGGTAATAAACATTGTACATCTGCCCTGTTTTAATTCCACTCGAAGATCCTTTATCAATAAATGCGACTGTATTATCCCCAAACATTCCCTGGTGGTTCTCATCACTTATAATCTGTCCGTTTAATCCTTCTACACTAGCAGATAATGTTATTTCAGGAGAGCGTTTAACGTATGGAATGACAAAGTTTTTAAGGCGTATAGTCCGATACGATTTAATAATTTTAGCTATTGCATATCCAGATTTTTTTCCTGTAATTTCAACTACCCCAGTTAATACATGCTGAGTACCAACAGCTGTTTTTTTTGTTTCACTTCCAAAGATTTTATTCTCTTTTAACTTCTGCTTTATGAAACTCGGTGAATTTGTTTCGTAGGTATGGTATTTTGCTCCCGGTGTCAGAGATATGCCTTCACTCTCTTTAATATACACCTCATCACCTTTGCTCAACATAATTCTACCGATGCCTTTAACTTTAAATATATAGCCATGCGATTCAGCTGCTTCTTTCTTCATAAAACCGACACTGTTTATTCCTGAATAATGATAAAAGGGAAGGTTGATAGGAGCTTCTTCACGGGTCACAGCTTCAGGTGTCGGTTCAATTTCTAAAGTATCAACAGTTTCAACTACTTTTTCTGTTTCTTCAGGTTCTACAAACTCAGGTACTTCTTCAACGTTTTCGTTTGTAACAACTTCTTCAAGTTTTTTAATCTGTTCAATATCGCTTCTTTTGAAAAGTTTTATCCGCTGCCCGGGATATATACGATGCGGGTTTTTAATTTGTTCATTATGTCCCCACATTCCCGGCCATTGCCACGAGTCATTGCTGAATCTTCGAGATAAGTCCCACAATGTGTCGCCTTTTTTAACTGTGTAATATACACTGGACTGGCTATCAATTTCTTCTACTGGTGGTTTTTCCACAGTCTCAGCGACGACTTCCATTTCTTCCTGAACGGCAACGTCTTCAACATCATTTAATTCATAAGCTTCATCTTCAACTTCAACATTTATTACCTCAGACTCATTATTTTCAGGTGTTTCAGCAAAAGTGGCATTAGCACAAATGCTTAACAGAAAAATTCCAGACAACAATACTATCAGAGATTTACAAAGTTGGTTTTTCATCTAACACCCCGGTGAATTAAGTTATATGTAAGTAAATAATTAGGGTTTACTAATCAACAGATTTATAACCCGTACTTCATTGATTTGTCAAGGTTTTCAATGGAAATTAAAAGTAATTTTACAAGATGGTTTTTTTATAATTAGTTTATTTTCTTTTGTTCATTCATCTCAATTTAGAAAAAAGGGATACACAAAACAGGCGATATAATATATATAAACTGTTCACATATAATATGTAATAGTGCATATTTAAAAGCCAAGGGCACCCTATGAACAACATCGCCAACATTTTGTTTGAAGCTAAAATTTTAAAAACATTACAACGTTCGGGTTATAATTTTCTTGGTACTGGAAATGAATCTGTTGCTGAACATTCTTTCATGATTACATTTATATCTTTTATTATCGCACAACTTGAGCCGGATGTTGACGAATTAAAAATAATTAAAATGTGCCTCCTCCACGATTTACCGGAAGCAAGAACCGGCGATATGAATTATGTTCAAAAGCAGTATGTAACTGTTGATGAAACGAAAGCATTAGAAGATGCCACAAATGGCCTGCCTTTTGGTAAACAAATACAATCACTTATACACGAATTTAATGCTGGTGTCACCAAAGAAGCGATGCTTGCTAAAGATGCTGATCAAATATCTTTTTTACTTGAATTAAAAAACCTCCAGGATACAGGCAGCAAAGGGCCGGAAGAATGGATCCCCATTGTCTACAACAGACTCAAGACAAAAACGGGTAAAAATATTGCCGACGAAATCCTAAAAACCCCATGGGATCAGTGGTGGCGAAAAAATTATGTTGACTGAACCCTCTAATTCCTCTATTTTTATAAGTATAAATCTAATAAATTAATTCATAACAATTGATTATTTAATTTTATTAAAGTCAACCGACTAATAACTACAACAAATCAGTGGTCAGATTACCTGAATACCCATAAAAATATTCTATTTGGGTAAACTTGCCTAAAGTCCTTGTGCACAAATATATACGAGGATGTATTTTTGTTAAGAATCAAAATCAACTAACTATTTTCATTCTGGTTTTGTTGATGCGCTGATTAAAAACAGGAGATTTTTAATGACAGAACTCACTTCTTTAACAGAGAAAATTAAAATATTATACATAGACGATGACATAGAGCTTATTGCTATTTACATCCGTTTTTTTGAAACAACTGACTACGATTTCAAAACAGCGAATGATGCGGAATCAGGTTATGAATTAGCCAAATCATTCATTCCTGACTTAATAATCAGTGATGTCACAATGCCAGGTTTGAGTGGCTTGGATTTGTGCAGAAAAATTCGTAAAGATCCTGTTTTGGAAAATGTTATTTTTATGCTTTTATCCGGCCATGAAATAGATGCGGAAGATATCATTGAGGGCCTTAATGCCGGTGCAGATGATTACCTGTTAAAACCATTCATGCGCGATGTACTTTTCGCAAAAATTAAATCACAATTGAGAACAAAAAAGCTTAAGGATGAACTTCAATATGCCGATAGTATGGTTGAAAAGTTAAATAGTCAATATACTCAGGTCGTTGAAGAATTAAATACTACAAAGGAAATACTCTCCGAAGAAAAAGAACTTCTTTTTAATTCATTGAAACAGATAACCCTGATGACCGAGAAAGAAAAGCGAAACGACCTTGAAATTGAAAGTTTAAAAGATCAGATAAGAAATAATAACGACAATTTCATTACTATGCTCAGCGAGTTAATTGAAGCAAAGCCTCAGTTTCACAGAGGACATTCAGCCAACGTTTCAAAGGTAGTAGAATCAATTGCAACAATGCTTGAGTTGTCAAAAAAAGAGGTAGACGATATCAAAACAGCTGGCCTCCTACATGAGTTGGGAAGAATTTCGATACCAGAAGAACTTGCGACAAAATCATATAATGACTATTCCCAATCAGAAAGAGATTTACTGATGCAACACCCGGTAAAAGGGGCAAAACTTCTCAGTGTGTTTCCCGAGTTTGATAATATTGGAAAAATTATACGTCATATTCACGAAAATGTTGATGGAACAGGTTTCCCCAACGGGCTGAAAAAGAAAAAAATACCCCTGGGATCAAAAATAATTTCGGTTGTTAATGCATTTGATAACATTATGTACAGAAATGAAAAAATCTCAGCTGAAAAATCTTTCGAAATTCTTGAAGAAAGTGTTGGCACAAAGTATGATTCTCTGGTTGTGAATTGCCTTAGACGATTTGTAAACCGTCATTCCATTGATACCAACAGCAATTATTTAGAGATGAGGCTATACGAGGTTAAACCGGGTATGCAGCTTGCTGCCGGTGTATATACTTTAAAAGGCGCAAAACTCTTACCGGAAAACACAGTCCTCACAGAAGATAATATTAAAAAAATTGCTCAATACAACAAAATTGATCTGCTTGAAGAAACTTTATTTATAAAGGGATAAAATTAAATGGATATTTCCTCATTAATTGGAATGATTTCAGGAATTGGGTTTGTCGCTGTCACTATATTGCTTGGCAGCAGTCTCTTGTTATTCTGGAACTTACCTTCTGTTATGATCGTTGTGGGTGGAACTGTTGCCGCGACAATGGTCGGCTTCCCGCTAAAAGACTTTTTAGGTGTTTTTAAAACATCAATGAAAGTATTTATGTTTAAAATTGAATCACCCGATGAACTTATCAAAACACTCGTGGAAACTTCCAACAAAGCAAGAAAAGGCGGCTTACTCTCAATAGAGGCTGATATTAAAAACACAACTGACCCTTATCTTCAACAGGCACTTCAAATGACTGTTGACGGTGTTAAAACATCTGATATCGCCCAGGTTATGCAAAAACAGATGGAACTTACTGCGAAAGAGCACAAAACAGGCTATTCGGTGTTATCAGGGATGGGATCATATGCTCCGGCTTTTGGTATGATCGGTACATTGATTGGTTTGGTTCAAATGCTTGCTAATTTAGATGATCCGTCTACTATTGGTCCCAAAATGGCAGTTGCTATGATTACAACATTTTATGGAGCATTAATGGCAAACCTCTTTTTTATTCCAATGTCAGATAAATTGAAAATCAGAAGTGAAGAAGAGATTTTAAATATGACACTTTTGTTTGAAGGAGTTGTTTCAATAAGGGAGGGAGAACATCCAAGGTTAATGGAGGATAAGCTGTCAGTCT
>JQIA01001352.1_pt1 | contig 13144 bp, 10 predicted proteins | sample 811431 | NCBI WGS metagenome assembly JQIA01 (sample SAMN02998118, study PRJNA258478) | marine sediment metagenome | biome: marine; feature: seafloor; material: sediment; isolation source: oil-polluted sediment collected from 3 locations (0.5 km, 0.7 km and 0.9 km)... | place: USA: Gulf of Mexico ... | reverse complement strand
AAATCCCCCTCCCACTTAATCCCATAAAAAAAGCCAGCTTTGAAGGCTTTTTTACGGCTCAAAATCAGGTCTCAATTGCCTATCTTAAAGATTTAAAAATTGCTAAGGATACAAAATGGCCTATTATCACCGGCCCGACAGGATCCGGAAAATCCCATCTGCTTAATGCCCTGCTAAAACAGTATGATGGCGATAGTGTATTACTGGACCTTAAAGACACAAGGTGGAAGCCAGAACATATAAATCAGCTAAACCACTTTACTTTGATAGCCATTGACAATTTGCACCATATATTTGGTAGTTTAGAGTGGGAAGAAGCCATATTTCACCTCTACAATCAGCTACGTCAATGTCACCATACACTAGCAATTACACTTGAAAAGCCATCTCAACATTATCAACTGGCCTTACCAGATCTTGCATCACGGTTAACCTGGGGAATACAGTTGGAGCTAAAGCCAATTAACAAAGAAGATTTAAGTGAGTACTTGAAATTTCTCGCACAAAAAAATTATATCGAGTTATCAGAAAAAACCAGAGCTTACATTTTAACTCATAGCAGTCGTAATGCGGGAGACCTTGCAACTTTGATGAATCATATTGCCTCAAAAAGCCTTTCTTTAAAGAAAAAACCTTCGATACCCATGATCAGATCAATCATAGAAAGCCCATTATATTTTTGATCACAGCAAAGAGGTCATTTCTCCTGCTGAGCACATACCTGATTACGGCCATTTTCTTTTGCACTATACAGATTCTCATCCGCTATACGGAAAAGTTTTCTTCTATCCACGTCACCGCCAGGATCTCGTGTGGCAACCCCTGCACTCATGGTAACGTAATTACTTATATCGCTTGAACTATGCTCAATCTGCATTTTCTCCACAAATTCACACATCCTACTAGCAACCTCAGTCGCTCCATTTACATCTGTATTAGGTAATATCACAGCAAACTCTTCGCCACCATAACGGGAAACCGTATCCGTAGGTCTTAACAAGGCACTATGCATTGAGTCTGCTACCTTACGCAAACATTCATCGCCCTTAGCATGGCCATAGGTATCATTATATTTTTTAAAGAAATCCACATCCATGATAATCAAAGAAAAGGGTTCTTTTTTACGTGTAGAAAGAGACCACTCCCGATCTAAAACCTCATCAAATTGACGTCGATTTGGGAGCCGCGTCAAACTATCTATACGCGCCATTTGATTGAGTTTTCGGTTTGCATTTTGCAAGGCTTGTTGTGTGGCAGAAATCCTATTCATAGCACGAACCATTGCTTGAAGAACAGTCGCATTCACTGGCTTTGCCAGATAGGCATCTCCTCCCGCATCTATACCTGCGACAATATCCTTATCATCATTGTGCCCACTAAGAAAAATAATGGGTACCCAGTGTTTCCCTATAGAGCGTATTTTATGCGTCGCTTCAAAACCGCCCATTTCAGGCATTTCAACATCCATAAGAACCAAATCAATGGTGTTTTTTGAATAGACAGAGACAGCCAATGATCCATTTTCAGCTTCAATTACTTCGTGCCCCATATCCTGAATAATTCCGGATATCAGAGCTCTTACCGCACGGCTATCATCAACAACGAGAACTTTCACGAACTACCTCTCTACATATAAACAGGCTTTTTCAGAGTTATTTTAGAAACTCCCTTTTCTATACGTCAACAGTCCATAACTCATCAGATTTGCATCTATAGACTATAATCACGAAAATTCATAGTAAATGCAACACTAAAATCAGGACTTTTGAATCATTCTTAAAAATAGCTCCTCTAAGCGATTAATCTTATTCCGCATAGACAATACATGAATATTCTGTTTATCCAATGCAGCAAACACACTATTGATCGTGGTTGTCTTAGGAATATCAATTTCCAGGCTCATTTCATCAACCTGACGAATAGACAAATCTTCAACAACTGGTAGTTGCGCCATACTTTCGTCTACATCAAAAATAAATGTTTCCACATCAAGCCGGCTGAGTAAAGACTTTACACTGGTATTTTCTACAATATTGCCCTGATCAATGATGGCAATGTTTTTGCACAACTGCTCAGCTTCTTCCAAATAATGTGTCGTCAAAATTACAGTTGTTCCCGCTGCATTAATCTCATTCACAAACTCCCACATAGATCGCCTTACTTCAATATCAACACCTGCTGTCGGCTCATCTAATATTAAGAGACGTGGGTGATGAATCATTGCACGGGCAATCATGAGTCGCCGTTTCATCCCACCGGATAGCCCCCGGGAAGGTTGGTCATGTTTTTCCCAGAGCCCTAGTTTTGTCAGATAGATTTTTGCACGCTCTATAGCCAAGTCTCGCGGCACACCATAATAACCAGCCTGGTTAATTAAAATATCCAAAGGACGTTCAAACTGATTGAAGTTAATTTCCTGGGGAACCAGGCCTAATTGCGCCATTGCAGAAAAACGATCATTTTCAGGGTCGATTCCAAAAATCTTCACGGAACCGGAGCTTTTATTAACAAGAGAGCTTACAATCCCTATGAGAGTAGATTTTCCTGCACCATTTGGACCAAGCAACGCGAAAAAATCACCTGACTTCACTTTAAAGTCAATACCTTTAAGAGCTTCTACACCACCAGAGTATGTTTTGGTCAGTTGTTCTATTTCTAATGCATACATTCTTTCACCCAATTAAAACACGCAAGAGTTGCCTTTATTATCGCAGAAAAACATCCAACATACCCACATATTAACGACACAGTCGTATTCATTATTTTGTAAAAACACTTGCTCCTGCCAACACTACTGATTTACGATATGCCCATAACAATAAACAGCGTGGTTAAAATTGTGTATCAACTAAGTTCACAAGCATTACGACAGGAAGTTAGTGGCGAAAGTGTTTTTCTCGACATGGATAAAGGACAGTACTTTGAACTCAATAGCACCGGAAATGAAATACTAGATCACCTGTTGTCCGGTCAGTCAGAAAGCGAGGTAAGAGACTGGCTAGTCCATGAGTACGATGTGACGCCGCAACAGGCAGAAAAAGACATACAAGAGATTCTTGAAGAACTACTCAAGAAAAACCTCATTATAAAACTGCCCTAATAGCTTATCCTCTCGCATCATGAAGCAACAACATCATGGTTTATGTCTTAAGATCAGACTGAGTCACCCTTCAACCGCAACACAATACCAACGACAATGTAATGAACACACTTTTTGTAAGAAGTCACATATGGGTGATTTCCTATGGGCCGGCTGGCCAAAATTAAATAGCCAACCTATTACTCAAAGTGACATTGGTTCGCTTTGCACGCTGGCACATCAAAACAAAATGGCCTTATCCGGCGAATATGTTAGCTGTCTGATCGATAACAATAACACCATATATCTACAACGTGATCATACCGGTACGTTCCCGCTATATTATCGCCTGGCCAAAAATACACTGCATATTTCCAGCGACCCGCGACAACTGATAGATAGCAACACGGAAATAAATAAGGAATGGGTTAATTGCTGGCTTCTCTCTTTATATCCAGAGCATATTTCACCGTGGAAAGGTATTGAACAGTTACCTGCAGGACATCAGTTAAAAATCAATTCCAAAGGATTGCGACTGCTGCGTTTAGCAACACCGGCCTCTTCATCAATAATGACTAAAGATATTCCGGAAGCCATACACCAAGCAATTAAAGAAACATTAAACTCATACCCTAAAAGCCAGCAGCCATGGGCTTGTCATCTTAGTGGTGGCATGGACTCAAGCGCTATTGCAGCCAGCTTGGTGAAAAACAAAGGCCATAAGGGGCTTGCATTAAGCTATGCCTTTTCACATCTTCCTGAGGAGGATGAAACACGTCTGGCACAACTTACCGCACAAAAACTAAATATAGACTGGCGGGCTATTGAGGCTGAGGAATTTGCGATTTACCAGGATAAAAGCAAACGACCTCTGCCTTTTTATTCGTGGGATAGTTTGGACAATGAGCTATTCAAGCATGCACAAGATTCCGGGGCAGAACATTTTTACACAGGTCATGGTGGAGACACTCTTTTTACAGGACCGGGACCTGAACGTATTGCCATTTCTCGGTGGAAGACTTCTAAATTTCGCTGGGCAGGTTTAGCTTATCAACTGGCCTCAGGAAAATTCAGCCCATCAAGCCTCTTACATGACCTGCTGCCCGACCACGGATATTCAATCTTTCTTAAATTAGGAAAAATGCCCGGTAAACCTGAATGGTTAAATGACAAGGTATTTAAAAGTGAGGATGTCTATAAATGCCTGTCTGGAACATACGATGCGATAGCTCCTGATAACGGCTTACAGGCACAGACCTGGAATGACAGTGCTTTTTGCATAAAACGAGCCATACATGCATTTAACTTCCAGTCTCAAAAAAATGCACTACACGCTTTTCATCCGTTCTGGAGCAATCGCATGCTCTCTTTATTCCTTTCAATAAACCCGCAAGATCATCGGGCCGGGTCTAGCCATCTTTATAAAATGCAATTGAGAAAGGCATTTACCCAGCAACTCCCGAAAGAGGTCATTCAAAACGCTTATAAACCCTCGCTTACACGTTATTACAACCAGTCTTTATGTTCAGGACAAAACTGGGAACAAACCATTCTTGATTCTTATCTGGCACAGAAACAGCTCATCTCCGCACCTAAGGCACTAAAACAACTAGAAAAAGAATGCCAAAACAACAGTTCTGCAATCACTATATCCCCAATATTAGACATCGAAACATGGCTCACAACTCTTGACAGTTGATTGTTATATATTTAACCTTGTTGCAATAATATAAACAGAAGGAAGTTTGCCATGAAAAATAATGACAAAAAGAATAAAACTGACCAAAAAAAGACGTATATCAAACCTCTTTTAAACGCACGTGGCACTGTATTTGAAATCACAAAAGGTGCTCGCGGGTCGCTAACAGACACTGCAAGAACGGGTAGTATTCAAATTTCATAAACACTTGAATTATTACTCTGCCTGGGGTGTCAGGTTTTCCTGTAACACCCCACTAGAAGGATTATACTGTACCCAAACGGAAAATAATCCTCAGCTGAGCATTCATAGCTCAACAACAAAAAACCTACCAAAGAGCGATGCCCTTATTTTCGAAAGCTATGAATGCGTTCACATTCATATCAAAGACATTGCCAAAATCACAATACAAACACAATCAATTATTGCTGAGTTTGGCCATAACCATCCTCCTTCTCCTTTTTTAACAGGCCGAGCCATCGCCTTATGGCTTGAATTACACGAACACACCATGTTGCATGGAAATAGCTTACACCTTAATAATAAAAACATTGCCCTGCTTGGGCCAAGCGGATCGGGAAAATCTACATTAACAGCACAGCTCATCATTGGCGGTGCGCACCTCATTAATGATGACCTGATTGCTATTTCTGAAAAAAACCCGGACAAGATCCATGCCGGATCCACTGCTTTACGGCTGTGGCCTGATTCACTTCCTCAACAATGGTTACCTCAAGACAAATGGCCCAAGGTTCATCCTTTAGAAACAAAACTACGTGTTTCTTTAAAACAGTACGTTTTACCAACAAAAAAATCCACACTGCATGCCATTATAATACTTGACCGAAAAGAAGGTGAACACCCGATAGAGCTTAATCTACTTAGCCCTGCAAATGCACTACTCGAGACATATGCTCAAGGATACCAACCTGCAACCATAAACCAGTTAAAACGAGAAAAAAGACGACTACAGATTATTAGCACTCTGCTTTCAACAGTGCCCGTTTATATGCTAAGTTATCCTGATGGCAAACAACATTTCAAACAAATAACAGATTTAATTCAGGGCATTAGCTGACATGCGTATACAGACTTTTGCAAAACTTACACCGCTGCAATGGATATCTTTTTTCCATGCTATAAGGTTTATCGTTTACATCCAGATAATGCGGCACTTTAAAAGTCTGGCTAAACTACCCCCTCAAAGCATGAAACAAAAATATGCTAAAACGGCAGACCTGAAAAAATTAAAAACCATCAACTGGTGTCTTAAATCTATTCAAAAGCATTGGAAACCTGAACCCAGCTGCCTGGTGATCTGCTTAACAGGAAGTCATCTACTGAATTATTACAAGCAAGAGTTCGACATTCACATTGGCATTGCAAAAGACCCTGGTTTGCATGCTCATGCCTGGCTAGAAGCTTATGGCTATGCTATTTGGGGTGAAAATGACAACCGTTCTTTTACACCTATTACTTTATTATAATAAAATGTATTTCCTATGAAAAACCAAATTTTCTGCAACCACCCTGAGCTGATCATTCGCCTGATCAGCGCAAATGAAGCACATGTTAAAACCACGGGAGACTGGCAATATATTGGCCACCATACACTGGAGCTTCTACGCATCTTCTCACAGCCAAAGTCTATTGAAAGTGCCATGCAAGAGCTTAAAGATAAGTATCAGGGAAAACAGGATTGGGTAGACTTTACTTCCACTCTTATGCTGTTAAAGAAATACCAGTTCATTCTCTCTGGTAATGAAAAGTCCAGCTTGAGCAGTCACCTTGAAACGTATGAGCAGTCCGTAATCCATACACAAATGCTCAACGATAGTGTGAGAACATTGGCATTTATTGACGCTATTAAAAAAAATGTATCTGCTGGTGATGTCGTTGTAGAAATTGGCACTGGCAGCGGCGTTTTAGCAATGGCTGCAGCTAGAGCAGGAGCAAAAAAAGTATATGCTATTGAAGCCACTGCTATTGCGGACACAGCAGAAGCATTATTTAGAGAAAATGGACTGGAGAATATCATTACAGTGATTAGGGGATGGTCTACACAGATATCATTACCTGAAAAATGTGATGTACTCATCAGTGAAATGTTAGGCAATGATCCTTTTGCAGAACAAGTAAATGAACTAACGCTCGATGCAGTTGAACGCTTCCTTAAGCCTAAGTTTAAAATGGTTCCTCAGAATATTGAAGTTGAATTAACACTATATGAAGCACCAGAACAATTCATCGACACGGTTATCTTCACATCAAGAAATACCGCAGAATGGACTGCAAACTACAAAGATAACTACAGCAAACTTATCTCCTTACAGGCAAACACTCAGCAAATAATGTACTTGCCTCAGAAAATGCATAGCTGGAAAGCTCTTAGTCATGCAACAAGCCTGTGCTCCATTGATATGAAACAAAACCATTTACCGGATTTAAATTACGACATTGATATTCTTTGTGACAAAGACGGTATGTTAAATGCCATTGTTTTACATTACCGTCTAATACTTGCCGCAGGTATTGAGCTAAACATAGATCCTAAATTTGCGGACAAGAACAACCATTGGACCTGCCCTGTCTGGCTCATTAATCAGCATCTAAATATTAGTAGTGGCAATAGAATCCATATTGATAACCAACGTTCGCACTCATATTCACCTGGCGCGATAAAAATTGACATGAAAGATAACCACACTGGATAGTCACTTTAAGACAGGCAAAAAAAACGGCACCTAAGTGCCGCTTTTTTATCATCTTAGTCAGTTGCCTTTATGGACGGTAACTGATTACTTCAATATTTCAAGTAATTCAACTTCAAATATCAATGTAGCATTCGGGCCAATCGGGCCACGAGTTCCTCTGTCACCATAAGCAATATCAGATGGTATAAATAACTTATACTTTGAACCTACAGACATTAATTGCAATGCTTCAGTCCAACCTTTAATCACGCCATTTAAAGGAAATTCAGCAGGTGCATTACGACTATAAGAGCTATCAAACTCAGTGCCATCTAGTAAAGTACCGCGATAATGTACTTTAACACGATCTTCTAATGTTGGTTTTTCGCCCGTGCCAGCAGTAAGAACTTCATACTGTAAACCCGTTTCTGTCGTTGTTACTTCAGAGCGCTTACCGTTTTCAGCAAGAAACTTAGCACCTTCTTCTGTGTTTAAGTTTTTCTCAGCATCAGCTACTTTCGTTTGCTCAGCTTGTAGCTGTTTAGAAAAAGCAACTCGTACTGCATTTGCTTCTTCTGTTGTCATTTTTAATTCATTGCCTTCATAAACATCACGCATAGCCGCGATAACAGTCTCAATATCAATGCTTTCTGAAAGACCTTTTACATTATTACCAAGCTGCATACCCACCATATAGCTAACTTTATCTTTATCTATTGCTACTTCTTCAGAAGCAAAACTCAGTGATGCTGCTGTCAGTGCCATACCAGCCATAACAGTTATCATAGATTTACGAAATTTCATTCATTTCTCCCAATTTTTAAAAATTACAATTAATACGAACGACCTTTAGTCCGGAAAAAACCCATAAAGTTCAAAGGAATCTTCGTTTTTTAATCATGCTTAGTAGTGAATAATCTCAATACTAGCTATTGAGCTTGAGTTGCAACAGGCACAACAACTTTTGGTTCTGGAATTACTGCATTTTCAATACGATCAAATTCTGGTTTATCCCATGGCCCGCTCACCTTATATACTTGCCCGCCGGATTTATTCATGTTTTTACTGACGATAGATCCCACGGCTAACATAACAGCAGCGCCCACAGGCCCTCCGGCTAATGCACCAAGTATAGGCAGGCTTTGACCCACCTCAGGTACAACAAAGATCAGCTGGTCATAAGTTTGAGCCGATAAATCGGTATCACCAACAACAACTATATCTGCAAGACGGCTCATTATTTTCAGACCATCTGTATGGGCCACTCCAGCATTAAAAGTGAATTGACCCGTAATTTTATCAAATGCTAAGCCCTTACCAAATAGGTCAGAAAAATCTAATAACAAACGCCTGGGTAAAGCTTTGAGGCTGAATAAACCTAAAATCCTTCCAGCGCCTGTTTGAACCTCAAGGACTCGCCCAGAACCTACGGAGATGTCAACAACACCCTGCAGGCGATCCATTTTAAATGCCGTTGGTGGGCCTTTCCACCACACATCAAGATTCGCAATTGTTTGTCCACTTTTCACTATTCCAGAAAAACCCAGGCTGTCCAGCATATCCCCAAGGCTTTCACTGGTTAAATGAATCTCAAACTCTGATTTTTCTTCATTGTTTTCTGCAAGCCAACGTCCTGAGGCACTTAAATTCAAACGGGTATTGTTTGCTGTTAACTGCTCGACCTGAAGACCATGTGGAATAGGAAAAGCTTCCATTCGTGTTTCACCCAGATGTATATCACCAAAATATAGGTCATTAGCAAACAAATGAAGCCCAGGGTATGTACTCGGCTGCGCAGTTAAATCCACTTGCGTCGTTGATTCATCAGGCCAGTACAACACATCAAACTCAGCAGTCAATGTATCTCTAGCATTCTCAGTTACCGGCGTATAAGTAACTGTTCCATCAATTCTTTCTCCCTGTAAATCTGCTCTCCAGACTCCATTTTCCGGCCAGGCTTTGAGCGTTACATCCTCAAATTGTTTAGACATGACATATAAACGGCTAATTTGTAAATCAACATCCTGCAGCCAGGGGTTTTCACCACTATCCGCTCCTGCAAACAGTTCATCTGCATCACTGATCCATGTCCACACATCAAAATCATCCACATCACCACGAATATACAAGCCGTCCAAACTTGGCAGCTCAGCCTGTTGGTCTCCAAACTGTATTACAGCACGAGTCACCTCATCCGGTTTAAAAGCCGCAGAAATATTATCGCCATATTGAATTCGTATAAGAGATTTCTCAATAGGCAGGGTTGTTTCCACAGTGAGGTCAACCGATCGTCCCTCGGCTTTAGCAGCAGGGGCTGGCAAATCTATATGAACCCCCACTAAATCTGTCTCAAGCTTTAACTTGGGTATTCCAGTATCGTCTACCTGTATTTCGGCAAACCAATCGGATTCACCATAAAACCTGGAAAGCAAACCGCTAATTTCTGGAACACTCTCAAACACTATTGCAGTTGGTAGCAAACCATTCAATTTTGTTTCAAATGAAACTTCATCATGCTCTGTATGAGCGCCCGACGCAATTTGCAAGCTCACCGGGTGCTCACTAAAAACAGCATCCATATCGTTAGCAAAAAAACCAACGCGATCAAATATAACCTGACCGTTCATCTCGCTTAAGCTAAATCCATATTCTTCATGGTTAATCGAAACATCTTGAGGCCATAATAATCCATTTAATGAGAACTCACGATTTTTATCCTTCAGGGGCAGTTGAATATTTACCATGACATCTGCATTACCAGACACATCCCAATCCTGATAATATTGTTTATATTGATCTGAAAGAGGTGACTCATTAACATAATTGACTAATTGCTGCGCTTTCCCCCGGCCTTTAACATTTATATCCAGCATTCCCAAACGTAAGTCAGGAATTTGGACCTTAGCTTCAGAAACTGACACACCGGCAGTTTCTCCAGAATTCACTTCAACCTGCATAGAGCTGTTTATAAAGTGCAATTGTGCATCGATTTTTTCAGCGAGAGGCCAGCCCTTTAAGTAATCTATTCGCCCGCCCGTAAGTCCAGCATGTACTTCAAAGCGACCTTGGTTTTGATCAAATGGCCAGTCACGTAAATCACCATTCAATAAGAATGAAGCTTTCTGGATTTCTCCATCAAGAATCGCACTTTTTAACCAGCTTCTTGTTTTTAACGTCATCCCCTTTAACGGAAGAAACTTATGAATCTTAGCAGCAAAAATATTTTCTATGAAACCCGTCACGTCAACCCGCGGCCTGTTATGGCCCTCTGCAAATAACATATCCGCGCGTAAATTCGCCTGCATGCCATAAGCTTCCATATGTATTTGCGATGCTTGCACCTGTATATTTTTATCACGTACGTGTATATCTACAACAGACTCAACATCATTAAAAAACAGTGCTTCACGAAACAAAGAAGGAGCATATATCATCATATGAGGTGATTTAACCGCCAGGCTATAATGACTGTCTTCAACTTTCAGGGTTGAGCTTAAGCCAAATATTGCTGGAATACCCTGATAGGAGCTCCATTGAATATCATTCATATCAGCCTGACCGGATACTTGCAGCTGGCGGTTCTCTTCAAGACCTTTTATGCTGAGTGATATATCGCTAGCCTCACCGCCTATATCAAGCTCTGCGAGCATGCTTGATTGCGCAGCATCCAAAGGCAAAGAAACAAGAGTAAGGTCACTGAGAACATGTAAATTAAGATTATCTGCTTCTACAGTAAGATCTTTTTGACTCCAAGAAACATCAAAAGATTTTGAATCCCATAACTGCCCTCCACTTTCAATATTGATATCCGTTAAACGTATTCGGGTGCGCTCACCTTCGCGTAAGTAAGCAAAATTCAATGCGCCAGACTCCATCAGCAAACGTGGTGAAAACTGCTGATTTTGGCCTACATTTACGAGCCCCATACGTTCAACAACTAGCTCGTCTGACTGTGCTTCACCCGTAAGACTGAGTACGCTACCTGGTTTCCAGGTCAACCATACTTTACCTGTTAAGTTACCACTTAATAAATTAGGTATATTTAGGCTATGCAGAGAAGGCAAGGCTCCTGCTTCAATATCTTTCGCCTCTGAATAAAAGTCTAGCTGTTTAATATCTCGATTTCCCATCGAGTCAAATTGAGTTTCTACATCAACCTGAAACCTAATACCGGCCTTCTCCATTTTTGGAGGACTCAATAAGCCCATAACTCTTATCTGCTGATCTTTAGCATAAAGAATAACATCAACACCATCCAGCAAAAGAGGTTCCTGACCTTCAATCGCTAGACGTAAACTGGTATCAACAACATGTAGCTGGCCTAAATTAAATAAAACCGCCAGAGGATCCTGAGTCTGAATTCTCTTAATTCCTTTGACATTAACATCTCCTTTTTTACTGACATCAACATCCAGGTGAATGCCGCTTAATGCGAAATCCAGAAATGCATGCTGTTGATCGCGTAACCAATAAAATAGATCTACCTTTAAACGCGCCTTGTCTACCTGCAACTCTCCTTCTTTACCGAGTTTTAAGTTATTAAGCTCAAGTTGTGGACCGCCAGAAACCCATTCTCCACTGATATGATCAATTGCAACACTTTGATGAAATCTCTGGGATAAAAAATTCTCGATATTCGGAGTCCAACGATCCACATAGGGCAATGCCAGTTTGAACAAGCCCACCATAATACCCAGCAGAACTACAACAACGGCTATTGCTGTCCACATGGCAGATGTCGCGCGATGCCAAAAACGACGCACTAAAACAACATGCCCGTCATGAGTATCGTTTGTACTCAATTTTTTCTGATCTTCAGAAAGAGACATTAGCTAGAGCAGCACCACATCAAACTGCTCCTGGTTATACTGGTCTTCCGGTTGAAACTGTATAGATTTATCAATGAAATATTCCAACTCGGCTACCGTTTCGGATTCCATATCCAAAATCCGGTCAACAACAGATGTTGATGCTAAAACCATAAGCTTATCAGCTTCAAATTGACGAACAGCACGAATGATTTCACGGAAAATTTCATAACAAACTGTCTCAGCTGTTTTCATAGACCCAGTGCCTGCACAGCAAGGACAAGGTTCACATAAGGTGTGCTCTAGACTTTCCCGGGTACGCTTACGTGTCATCTCAATTAGGCCAAGGCTTGAAATAGCACACACGTTCGTCTTAGCATAATCATTCTCCAGGTTCTTTTCTAATGTTTTCAGGACCTGTTTTCTGTGCTCTTCATCTTCCATATCAATAAAATCAAGTATAATGATTCCACCAAGATTACGAAGGCGAAGCTGTCTTGATATTGCTTGAGCCGCCTCAAGATTTGTTTTATAGATAGTATCCTCAAGGCTCGCATGCCCAACATATCCACCGGTATTCACATCCACCGTTGTCATAGCTTCTGTTTGTTCGATAACCAGATAACCACCTGATTTAAGAGGCACCTGCGGTTTTAATGCCTTCTGAATGCCATCTTCCACTCCATAAAGATCAAAAATAGGCTGATCTCCCGAATAATGACGTATTCTATCCACCCACTCTGGCATAAATTGCTGTGCGAAATTGACAACTTTTTCAAAAGTCTGTTTTGAATCAATGCGAACCCTTTCAACAGAAGCACTCATTAAGTCCCGCAGCGCTCTTCGAGACAAGCGCAGATCTTCA